>Ga0315544_1000129_pt1 | contig 74604 bp, 77 predicted proteins | sample SalMarSW160130MG_2_FD_202543 | JGI IMG/M metagenome (GOLD analysis project Ga0315544, IMG submission 202543) | Salt marsh sediment microbial communities from the Plum Island Ecosystem LTER, Massachusetts, United States - Salt Marsh Sediment SW1601-130 ...
AAATATAAACTGAATAAAAATCTGAAAAGCATTGAATCATTATTTATGACAAATAAGAATATGATAAATGAAATCAGAGATAACAGTAATCTGCTGCCTGATGATAAAATTGAACAAAGTGAAAAGGCAAAAATTCTGTATCGGGCAATAGACTCACTTTCAACAAACCAGCGTATTTCTTTTATATTAAATAAATATGAAGACTTATCATATAAAGAAATTGCAGAAATAATGAATACTTCATTGTCAGCTGTTGAATCACTTATACACAGGGCGAAAATAAATCTTCAGAAAAAACTGTTTAACTATTATAAAAAAAATTAATAATGGTACGCCAGTTTTAACAAAAATGTGTGTCAAATGTATAATAAAACAACAAAATGAAATGCAATAAATTACATAAGGATTTGATTTTTTTTGCGGAAGGTAGTCTTACTCCTGAGAAAAAAAATGAAATTAATTATCATTTATCCGAATGTAATGCATGCCGGAAATTTGTTGATGAATTGGCATACTCGCTGGAAATAATTGATAAAGAAAAAAAAATAGAAACAAATCCTTTTCTGTTTTCGAGAATTCTTAATAAAATAAATAATTATGAACAGTCAGCAAATACTTTCAGAGTTTTTGCTTTAAAGATACTGCGTCCTGTATTTGTTATATTGCTCATATTATGCGGCATTTTCTCAGGGATTAAGCTTGGTAATTCCTACAGCAGTAAATACACTGATGAAGATTCAGAGCTTCAGATTATAACTTATTATCTGAATGATTTGCAGCATGAATCAGTTGAAACAATACTATTATCTGAAGAATCAGAAATTGAAAATATTAATTAGATGAAAACTTACTTTAGCAGATACAATATATTATTCTGGCTTATAATAATTCTCTTAATTATAAATATTTCAGCTATAACCACAATTTTTTTTGGTATTAGTGTAAGAGATAAAAAAGACTTTAGATCATATCCTCCAAAAATTGAATATCGCAGGCATCACGAAGGGAGATTCTTTGATAGAAGTCTTAATCTCACTGAAGAACAGCGACAACATTTCAGAAAGGCAAAGCATAAATTTTATTCCGAAGCAAAAAAAATTGCAGTTCAGATGCATAAAAAAAGAGTTGAATTCATAAATGAACTGGCATCTGATGAGCCAGACACACTAAAATTACAGGAAATTGCAAAAGAAATCGGCTCCTTGCATATAAAACTTAAATATCAGACATATAAGCACTATCTGGACATGAAAAGTATATGCACCAAAGAGCAGGAAGAAAAATTAATAAAAATTTTCAAATCTATGCTGGATAATGAGGATTCTTTTATGTCTCCACAAGACAGGAATGGAAAAAGAGGCAAAGGACCACCTCATCATAGAGAAATTAAATTCAAATAATTGTCAAATTTAAAATTGTTTAAAAATGAAAAAGTCAAGTTTAATAAAATCTGTACTATTGATTGGATTGGTTTTAGTAGCTATGAGTCAGACATTAACAGCCCAGAGGGAATTAAGACATAATCGCGAAATGGATGAACGCGGGCCCCAGGGTCCACAGTTCAGCCATAAAGTCCCTAATCTCACTGAGGAACAGGAAATGAAAATAAAGGAGTTAAAAACAGCACATATGAAAGAAATGCTTAAATATAAAAGTGAGTTAGAGGAGAAAAATGCCAGGCTCAAATCATTGCAGACAGCTGATGATGTTGATATGGACAAAATATATAAGGTCATTGACGATATTGGCGCCATTAAGATAAAAATGACAAAAGGAAGGGCTGATTTGCATCAGAAAATAAGAACCCTGTTAGATGATGAACAAAGGGTATTTTTCGACACTCAATATCTCAGCAGGAAAATGCATCATCAGAGGGCTGATTGCATACATCAGAGACAAGGTTTTGAGAAAGAATAGCGATATTTTCTTGCGATTACTTAAATACTTTTAAAATATAATAAAAGTAAAGACTAAATGGCGATAGGTGGTGTAGTATTAAGAATATACCCACTTATCGCCATTTCATCATTATAATTAACACCTATTATTACTATAACTAAACCTTTGCAATTTCTTAACCGGCTTATGTGAAAATGATTTGTGTTCCTTCACCAGTCGCCAGCCCATAAAAATCCCCGACAGTTATAATATCTTTAACATGGTCGATTAAGTCTTCCTTTTTAAGCTTAAACATATCTGTTGCCATTTTACAGGCGTATATTTCTCCTCCACCTGCAGTAATCATATCGAAAAATTCATCAACAGGCGGAATATCCAGCTTTTCCATTTGTTTTTTCATCATTACAGATACCCCGGCTTCCACTCCCGGTATTATGCCAAGAAATGTAGGAAATGGTATTCCACCTGGCATTGTTAAAGACGGATTACCAACTGTGGCGGTACGAATTTTTTTCATTCTTTTTTTGTTTATGGCATCGAGGCCAAAAAACGTAAAGAAAAGTTTTGTCTCAATACCCTCCATAACAGCGCCATTTGCAAGGATCAGAGATGCATATATATCTTCAATAGATCCTTTGGCACAAATGATTAGTACTTTCTTTAATGGATGATTATTCGTTGAACTCATTTTTATTTGATTTTAATATTTAACTTACTTAAACACAACTTTCAGGTTTGGGAACTCCTGCAATTTTTGTAGCCTTCTTAAGGGGAGCACCCGGAAATAGCTGATAAAACTCCTTTATATCCACTATTCCTGATTTTCCTATCCTTCTTAGAGATAAAGCTTCTCCATTGAGGGTTTTTTCTCTTATATAGTCAATAATTGTAAAGTGTCTTTCCGAAAGGTCAATGCCCTCCTCTTTAGCAATTCCAATTGCAATATTTCTATTCCATTGATCAGGATTAAGCATGTAACCTTCATCATTCATTTCTACCTGATGTCCATCAATAGTTTTTGTTGCCATAGTCATTATTATTTTTGGTTAATATTTGATTTATTTTGTTCTGTATTTTTTGCCACGTTTATTAAAAATGTCATTATAAATCCCAGAGCCCGCTTTCCATCTTTTGAATTCATCATTCTTAAAGCTTTTAACATAGATATTTCTTTCATATTCTCCGTATCTAAATTCTTATATATAGCTATAGCATTGTTAACTGCTTTTAGCATATCCGGCTGGGTGAGATTTTTTATCGTTTCAAGTATGGTTACAACATTATCTGCAAGTGCCTTTAAATCATCAATTGTGAAATGTGTTACTATTTTATCTAAAATATTAAGCAGTTCCCTGAAAAATATGAAGTAACCCTTTTCCTCCAGGTTGTGAAGCATATTAATTAAATCCAATCCTATCTGCCTGATAACGGGAGACAAATCTTTAATAAGATCATTCCCGCTCTCGAGAGAATCAAGCAACATATTGAATGTACTTATGTTCCTGGCTATTTTTAAAACCAGCTTCTCAAGATCATATCCGTTAATTTCAATTCCGGCTTTATCAAGCCTGTTAACAGTTGTTTCAAACAAGTCTTTTCCGACTAATGAAACATCCTTGACTAAATCCTCAACCTGTTCTCTTCGGTTCCTCTGGAAATTAAGCTCCTCAAGTATAACATCCAGTTTACCGTTTAATACTTGTATCTGATCTTCCAGATTTGCATCAATTACAGCAGTTTCTTTCATGATTACAGATATTTGCCGGCCATTGACATTTCAGTGCTAATGGGCAATTCTTTTCCTCTTAAAAGAATATGCCAGTATATCCATCTGAAAAGCAATTTGCCGTAATGATTAATTCTCGTCTCCTTTAACAATCCAAACGGTCCTATACCCGGGAAAGGGAAATAACCTGGTAAGGGTTCAGTCTCGTAATTAAAATCAATTAGTGCCCCTTTACAGTGTCCTGTCTCGATATAGCAGTTTGAATGCCCGTCATACTTTGCAGTGAAAGGCCTGTCCTCTATGGCACAGATTATATTTTCATGTAACACGTCAGAAGAAAAGTGAACAACTGATCCTGCTTTTGAAGTGGGAATATCAGAAGCATCACCTAAAACAAATATATTATCAAAAGCTTTGGACTGAAGTGTGTGTTTATCCGTTGGAATGAAACTCAAATCATCACCTAATCCGCTTCGGTCAATCATCTCATCGCCCATATGAACAGGGATGGTTACCAGACAACCGAAACTTACTTCATTATCAGCAAAATCTCTGATTACTTTTTTACTATTATCAACCTCTGCTATACTAAAATCAGGAATAATTTCAATATTCTTTTTATCCAGCATATTGCCCAGGATTTCTGAGGCTCTGGGCCGGGTGAAAGCACCGGAAAGCGGAGTAACAAACTTAATTTTAACTTTATCACGCATTCCTCTTTCTGTAAAAAAAGCATCGGCAAACATAACAAATTCAAGAGGTGCTACAGGACATTTAATAGGCATTTCAGCTATATTTATAACCAAATCACCTCCATCCCAAGTCTTAAAAAAATTCCCTAAAGCTACTGCTCCGTCAATAGTATAGAAATCAAAAATATTCCTATACCAGAGACCGTCTTTTAACCCCGGGGTTTCTTCAGGTACTATCCTTGCCCCTGTGGCTATAATCAGATAATCATATTTTAAGACCACGCCATCCTTAAGAATCACTTCACTTTTTTCACCATTTATCCTGTCAACATCAGAAAAGACAATATTTACTCCTGCAGGTATAAAATCATACTTAGGTTTGATGACATCTTCTTTTTTGTAGAACCCGAAAGGAATAAACAAAAATCCAGGCTGATAGTAATGGACTTTTTCTTTATCAATAACAGTAATTTCCCACTCGGCTATATCCAATGACTTTCTCAGTTTGTTTGCCATTATTGTCCCTCCGGTTCCTGATCCAATAATAATTAGCTTCTTCATATCAATTTTTATATTTTTGAATTAAGTTTATAAACAACATGATTAAAAATCTGTTTTATTTGTATAAGTTTTAACAAATAAACACTTATTAATTGGTATAAGTTCAAATAACTTATATGATAAATATCATGTTATGATATATATCATAAAACATTAATACAAATTAATTCATGAACCAGGAAGTTACAATATGTGATTGCAGGGAGTGCATATTGCGACCTTTGTTCTTTAACAATGTGGAAGACGAAGAACTAAAAAATGTATGCAATTCAAAGCATGAGGAGTCCTTTTTAAAAGGTGAGCTAATATGTGAAGAGGGAGAAGAAATAAAAGAGTTTATGTATCTTAAAAGCGGTCTGGTTAAAATATTTAAGAAAGTTGAATATAGCAGGGATCAAATTATTAAAATCGCCAGGCCCTTTGATTTTGTGAGTATGTTATCAGTTTTTTCAGACACACATTATAAATATTCGGTGTCTGCATTAGAAGATTCCACTGTCTGTTATATAAACCTGTCTCTAATAAAAAACTTCGTAAATAGTAATGGTAAGTTTGCCCTCAATTTGCTCAAAAATATGAGTAAGAATTCCGATGACCTTATAGACACCAGTATTAATATAAGTAAAAGAAATTTACGTGGCAGAATTGCATATGTATTAATATATTTTGCAGAGTATATCTATAAGAGCAATATTTTTGAATTACCTGTATCAAGGAAGGAAATCGGTGAATTTATTGAAATGACTACTGAAAATGTAATACGTACACTTTCTGAATTCAGAAAGGATAACATTATAACAATAAACGGGAAAATTATTGAAATAGTAGATTATAAGAGATTAAAACAGATTTGTGAATTTGGTTAAATCAGGTTAACTTTTCCCTGAAGTCTTGTACTGCCCTGTTTGTGCCGAAAACGATAACATTATCTTCCAGTCTGATATTAGTATCTCCATGAGGCACATGCATTTCCTTGCCTCTTTTTATTAACATAAGAAAACCATCATTATGAAAGGGTATTTCCTGAACTTTAAGTCTGTCAATTTTCTTGTTTGTAACAGTTATTTCTTCAACGGTAAAACTTTCAAATGTTTCGACAAGTGCCTGATAAGTTGTTGGCCTCAGAATCAGGTTTTCAACAGTAGTAGCTATAATCCTGGATGTATCGATCAGATCAACACCCAGGCGTAATAATTCCAGTTCAATTTTTGAAGTCCCTGATCTTGAAATGATCTTTTCATGCCCGAATTCTTCACGGAGAAGACGGGATATTTTAATATTGTCCTGATCAGAATCAGTTAACACAACGACATAGTTGGAGGGTGACAACTTTACTTCTTTATAAATCGACGGGTCCATTCCATCGCCATGAACTGCCTCAAGTCCCTTGGCAAGTATTTCAGTGTATCGCTTTTTATTCTTTTCTATTATTATCCCGGCCCTGGCATGCATTTTAAGTCTCCTTAAAAGAAGAACACCTGTACTGCTGCCTCCAACGACAATAGTTTTTCCTATATCAAAGATACTCCTTGGATTTATCATATTGTAAAGTGTCGGAGAAAACAGGCATGTTATCACAGCCATTAAAATAAAACATGAATTTATACCAGGTGTTATAATGCCGAGATCAAGACCAATTTTTGATGCCGCAATTATTAAACTCAACCTTGAAGCAAGGAGAATACCGCCAGCAAATACCTTTCTTATTCCATACTTATACCATATGAAGGAAGGAATAATTTTAACCAGATAAAGAGCTCCCAGTAAGAGACCTAAAAATGGAATTAACGAATTATCCAGTTCTTTCAAATCAGAAGCATTAAACTGTGCTCCTACCACTATAAAAAATATGGGAATAAAAAACCCGTAGCCCATACCGTCGAGTTTAATTAGCAGAAGAGACCGGGTTTTATATAAAAAAACTGAAAGGAGCAAGCCTGCGAGAAAAGCGCCTAACAAAATTGTCTCTTTATCAATAAATTGTGAACTTACAATAAAAATTAAAATAAGAAATATTGTTCCCCTTATTCTTATTTGCAAATCTGCATGTGCCAACTGATATGTTACCCTCTTGAAAAACTTAATATCCTTTAAGCGCAGGCCGATCCTGTAAAATATATAAAACAGAATAAAAAGGGCAATTATGAGCAAGATTTCTGTCTTAAATCCTTTTTTTATAATGAAGGCAGAAAGAGTAAACAATATGATGCTTATAATATCAGCTATTGCCGCAGCTGAGATAATCATCTGGCCATATTCAGTATTTATTTCTTCCCTGCTCTTCAGAACCGGTAGTATTATGCCTACGGAAGATGTAACCATTATAAGTGAAAAATACCATATGCTTTTTATATCAATCAGTTGAGATATGACAAATGTCAATATCAGAGACAAAGATATTGTTATAAGAAATATTAATATCCCCATAAGAAAAGAATTCTTTTTAAATCGTGATAATGACATTCTCTTTAATGACATTGAATCTAGAATCTTATTTACATCTATCTCCAGTCCGGTTAAAAACATCAGAAAAATAAATCCTGTTAAGGCAAGAAATTCAAGAATTCTTATGCTTTCAACAGAAAAATTATTCAATAAGGGCCTGGCAATAACAAACCCCAGCACTAATTCAAGCACGGGGTTAGGGATTTTAGTCAGTCTGGCCAGAGATTTTAACATTGGAATTGACCAGGCAAGCGCAGCAATAATAAATAAGGGAAGGTAATCGAAATTAAAAGATATGTTTAGTATAGAAAATAACTGCATATAATGTCAATCAGAATATTATATATAAATATATGGAAATCCTTTGATTTTGCATAGAAGATCATATAAGTTTAACTCAATTTGGTTTAAAAGTCCGCTAATAACTTTTTCTTAAATCTTCTTACTTCAATATCTGCGAGTCTCAATGGTTCAGGAATTCTGTACCTGGTCAGACAATTCATTATAATTTCAGCTGATTCATGGATTCCTACCAGATGGCCGGGAGAAATGAAAACAGGTTTGACATTTTCCCTGCTTCTTAACACTATACCGACTGGTTTGTGTTGATCGTTGTATAATAGAGTTTTTGAACCTCTTTTTCCCCCGGGTTCTTCATAGCAGCCGTAAAGAATTGATTTTGCACATCCTATTGACGGTATATTAAGCAATAATCCAACATGTGAGGCCAGTCCAAATCTTCTCGGATGGGCAATTCCATGACCATCAAAAATAACTATGTCCGGTTGAATTTTCAGTTTTTTAAAGGTTTCTAAAATTACAGGTCCCTCCCTAAAATAAAGCAATCCGGGAATATATGGGTAGCTTGTTTTATTATGATGATTGATAATGTTCAGTAATTCAAGTTCCGGATAACTAAAAATAACGATGACACAAAGTGAAATATTGGTATCATTAATATATGCAACATCAGCAGCCGCTATATAATTAATTTTATGTGGCCTCCCCCTTATTACAAGCTTTTCAGATAATCTTATTTGAAGTTCCTCAGCTTCATTTATTGATTTGCCTGATTTATGCATTTGTTAATCTGAGTAAACAGGATATAATAACCTTTGTGAAAATTAAGTATTATTAAGGCTGATTGTATTATTGTATGAAGTTAAATAATATCAGATTAATTTTTAGGTAATAATGTTACATATTATTACACTGTGCTACTGATCTTTTGAAAGTTTTTATTAATTAAGGGAAGTAATTCGCTGCCTTTTATAGGTTTTGTAATATAGTCATCGCAGCCTGCTTTCATTAGCCTTTCAATATCATCGGACATTGCATAAGCGGTCTGAGCAATAACAGGCATATCAGGATAGATAGATTTTATTTTTTGAGTGGCCTCATATCCGCTCATACCCTTCATTTTAATGTCCATCAGAACAAGATCTATATTTTTTCTCTTACATAGCTCAACTGCTGAAGACCCATCAACAGCCCAATATATTCTTGCATTTGATTTACTCAAAATAGTTTTGAGATAAATAAAGTTCGTCTTTTCATCTTCAGCTATCAGGATAACCTTGTTTTTCCAGTTATAAACATGTGAGGATCCATCACTTGTATCATTATCTGACAGTTCTTCATTAGCGTTAAATCCGGAGGGTATGGTAAAGTAGAATGATGATCCTGTTCCTTCCTTTGACGCAACCCAAATATCTCCCCCCAGCAACTCCACAAGTTGTTTTGCTATAGATAATCCCAGGCCGGAACCATTATATTTCTTGGTATAAGGATCTTCAACCTGGTTAAATCTTTCAAAAATAGAATTTAACTTATCCCTTGCAATACCAATACCGGTATCCTTAACGAAGAATTTAATTTTATTGCTATTAGAATTTTTAAATCCGAATTCTATTTTACCCTCATATGTAAATTTAATTGCGTTGTTGATTAAGTTTGACAGAATTTGTCTTAATCTGTGAGGATCAGTAAGTATATATGTATTTTCTCTTTTCTGATTGTAAACAAGTTTTAACTCAACCTCAGGTTTATGCTTTTTACTATGTATTATTAAATCATTATAATATAAGTATATATCTTTCATTAATTCAGTCAGATTGCATTTTGTAATGTTAATTTTCAGTTGCTCTGCTTCAATCTTGGAAATATCAATTATGTCATTTATAAGATTTAAAAGGTCGTTCCCATTTTCAATAATTAATCTTGCAAATTCTTTTTTATTTTCATCTGATATATTTTCTTTAAGTAACAAATTTGAAAATCCCAGTATAGCATTCATCGGAGTCCTTATTTCATGACTCATATTAGCTAAAAAGACCGATTTCAACCGGTCATTTTCCATAGCCTTATCTTTAGCCTTCTTAAGTTTCTGCAGACTATTTCCAAGATCTTTATTTATTTTCAAAAGCCTTTCATAGTCAGCCCTTATACCATTTTTTACAGAATCCTGATTGTTATTCTTAACCGGAGGTCTTTTATTTATCATGTTCTTACCTAAAAGAACTTTGTATGATAAAAGAATAAATAAAACCGCAGTTAAAAATGATACAATAAAAAACATGATTTGAAATAAATTGAAATTGGTTTAGGTTTTATTTCTTTAATCCGGCTGTGAACCAAAAATTAAAGACCCAATTTACTATAATTCTCTATAAGTATTCTTGAATTTTAAATGATATCGCTTACCCATTTATGGTGAGATAAGTCATTAATTTAGAAATTTATTTCCCGTTGAATATACTTGGAATAATCTTTTATTACTGGTTTGTAATCTGATTTCATTAATTCCGATGAAATTAAAAAATCAGCAGTTGACCTGTTACATGCGGTAGGAATATTATACAGAACAGTAATTCTCAGCAGAGCTTTGACATCGACATCATGCGGTTGTGGCTGCATAGGGTCCCATAGAAACACCATTATATCAATTTTACCTTCTGCAATTAAAGCCCCAAGTTGCTGATCACCTCCCAGCGGGCCGGATTTAAGAATATTTATAACCAGATCGTTCGTTTTTGTTCCGGAGAAATCCTGTTTCAATACTTTTTCAACTAATTTTCCTGTTGTACCGGTACAGGTTAAATTGTGCTGTAACAATATCTCCCTGTTCCATTCCACCCATTCTATAAGATCTCTTTTTCTGTTATCATGTGCTACTAATGCAATTCTCTTTGTTTTATTCATGACAATATAATGTATTAATATAACTGAATAATATTTTAGAATTTCTGATTGTTTAATATATAAAGATATTTTTGATAATATTTGTCTATCAACTCTTCTAATGCTGCCCTGTCCTTTTCCTGCCTGGTTTTATATTCTGCCTGGGTTTCTGACTTTTTTCTGGGTGAGAATAATCGCCTTCCCTCAATCTCCTTTTCTATCTCCTCTGAAAAATAATAGTCGGTAAATATTTTCTTGTTTAGTTTCCACAATATTACAGTTTTATCGCTCGAAGCACTTGCAAAGTATTTGCCACCCGGACTAAATTTAACTGCATTGACGAATCCTTTATGCTCAACAAAAGAGTGTATATTTTCCCCTGAGACAGTTTCCCAGAGGATAATAGTATTATCCAGTGAGCAACTAATTAAGTGGTTTCCATCCGGACTAAAATCTATATCCATGACTTCCTTTTCATGTCCGATATAGGTTTTTATCACTTCTCCGGTTACAAAATCCCACAACCTTATGGTTTTATCCCCGGATGCACTTGCAAAATATTTTCCTCCGGGATGGAATTTAACGGAATAAATATTATCTGTATGCCTGTCGAGATTTTTAAGTTCATTTCCTGTAGCTGCATTCCATATTCTGACTGATCGATCAAGAGATCCGCTGATTATATACTTTCCATCAAAGCTTATAGCGACAGGAAGAGTGCTTTTTTCATGGCCTTCCAGTATAAGGAATGTTTCTCCTGTTGCATAATTCCATACTCTTATATTCGTGGCATAGGAACCACTGACTATCTTATTGGTTTCGGCATTAAAATCAAAAGACCAGATATGTGTAGTATTACCGCTAAAAGTTCTTAGCAGGTTTCCATCAAGATCCATTAGCTTAATATCGGGGCCACATGCTGCCAGGATTTCATCCATATCTGCAAATTTCAAATCTCTGATAGGAAAATAATTATTAGCGAGAGTATATTTCAATTCACCGGAATTTATATCCCATATATAAATTGATTTATCTTCTCCCCCGCTTGCCAGAAGAGTCTCATCATCGCTAAATGCTACTGTATATACAGGCTGGTTATGTTTCTTGAAAATATAAATAATATTATCGTCATCTTGAGCTGACAATCCAATACAATTAGAGGCAATTAATATAAAAAACAATCCGTATTCGAATTTCATATTACAGGTTTTTATTAAAATTATACTGAGCTTTTAGAATTAGATATATCGTATTTAAAATAAAAGTTAATTTAATTTAGCTGTCGTTTTATTTCTTAATCCTCTGGCATTTATAAGTAATGCTTTAACAGAACCCACCAATATTTTCGCCTCTACTAATACCGGAATTCTGTTTTTATCATCTGTAACCCAGACAAAAAGATCTTCCCCTCCTTTAAATATTGTGCCTTCAACAAGTAAGGCGGAAAATTTAATACAGTTATATCTGCTGCCATCTTTTGTTTCTATTACTTCTTTCCCCAGATAGCGTATATAAAGATCAAATAACTCGTTATCAATAATAGTAGATACGGGGATGGTATCATTCACTTCAAGATCATTAAAGTCGAGATTTCTGGCATAATATGAAAGGCTTATGACATCAAAAGTACAGGAAGGTAAAGTAAGAGTATCCCTGCAAAAAGGTTTATTAGAATTTTCTGTGAATGAAAATATTCTATTGTTTCTATGATCAAAGATATATTCATTATGCACTGCATATCCGCCTTCATATGTCTTTCTTTCAAACCAAAGTGGTTTAAGAGATTTCATATCAAGGTAAGCATCAAAACTGTCTCTTATCTTGAAAAACCAGTCATATGCCTTAAAAGTAGCGCCATAGGCATCAAAATGATATACATCCCTCTCCATAAATTTTGCATATTTTACCTCAAATTCTACCTGCCCGGCATTTATCCATATAAAATGCCAGTTATATACAATATTATATGTTATCTTTTCACCAATCTGAAAAGCAAAATTAGTATTAAAGCATTGTCCTTCAACTATTGTAGCTATACAAAATACTGCAATTAATATGGTAATAAAACATTTGATAATATCTTTTATCACTTATGTTATAATTTAATTTAGTAAGCTATACCCTGTTAGCTGATAATCTATCCTTCGGCTAATATCTTCTTATATATATTAAAGTTCTCTTCATCAAAGCATACAAAAATTACCTCTTTAATTTGCTTACTGTGCCTTAAAAATTCTCTAACATTTGCAATAGCAATCCTGGCAGCAAGATTTTTAGGGAATCTATACACCCCTGTACTTATGTTTGGAAATGCAATGGTCTTTAATTTTGTATTCTCTGCAATCCACAGACTGTTACGATAACAATTTGCCAGCAGCTCTTCTTCATTATAATTACCCCCGTTCCAAACCGGACCAACTGTGTGGATAATAAATTTTGCCGGTAAATTATATCCGCTTGTTATTTTAGCTTCACCGGTCAGACACCCATTTAGCTTGCGGCATTCCTTGAGTAATCCGGGGCCCGCTGCACAGTGAATTGCCCCGTCAACGCCACCTCCGCCTAATAGAGAATTATTGGCCGCATTGACAATTGCATCAGCCTTAAGCTGTGTTATATCACCTTTAACAAGTTTAATTTTTCCCATTTAGTTAATATCTGATATTATAACAACTATTTTCTAAATATCTCAAGTATTTAAATTTCCTCTAACCATATCAGCCATCAGCGAATCTCAGCATTAAGTTCCTTTTTAAAAACACTTGCCATCTTATTCATGATTTTATCTATTTGCTTGTCTGTAAGTGTTTTTTTCAAATCCTGTAAAATAAAACTTACCGCATAAGATTTCTTACTTTTCTCTATCTTATCCCCTGTATAAACATCAAAAAGATTTATTTTCTTTAGAAAATATTGTTCAGTTTTAAAAGCCAGTTCTTTAATTTGTTCAAAAGTTACTGAGTTATTTAAAAGCATTGATAAATCCCTTCTTACTTCAGGGTACTTTGGTAACTCTTCAAATTCAATTATACTTTTTCTCAATTTTTTAACAACATTATCCCAGTATAAATCACAATAAAACACATTTTCTTTAATATCATAGGATTTTATTATTGAATTATGAATTATTCCAAATTCAGCCATTATTTGATCATCATGACTATAACTAAGCCCATCAATATAAATATCGGATTTCTTCCTTATGTTACCGGTTTTAAAATCATTAATTTCAAATCCAAGTCGAATAAAAAGATTCTCTACATACGATTTCAATTGAAAATATGAGCTTTTCTCCTCTTTCATTATCCAGTTAGATTCGTATTTGTTTCCTGTAATGAAAATGGCAAAGTGTTGTTCTTCTGAATATTTGTTCAGAGGATTACTTTCTGCACTATTGTTATTGTAAAAATAGCAATTGCCTAATTCATAAAACTTCAGATTTGTCATCCTGCGGTTTGAATTATACTCTATTGCTTCTAATCCCCCAAAAAGTAAAGTCTGCCGCATTACGTCCAAATCACTGCTTAACGGATTATACAGCTTAACAAGGGCTTCAGATTTGTAAGACCTAAGTTGTTCATAGTAAACTGATTTTGTCAGTGAATTTGACATAATCTCATTAAATCCATTACTGCTAAGATAATCAGACACTATATTAACTAATCTGTCTCTGTCAGGTTTTTGTGTGTATGATATATTTGAATTCAGATTTCCGGAGAACTCTACATTATTATATCCATATATTCTCAGGATTTCTTCAATAACATCAGCTTCCCTTGTCACATCTACCCTGTATGGCGGGACATTAACCACCAGTTGCTCATTATTCTCATTAAGAATTTCTATTTCCAGGGAATTAAGTATATTTTTGATCTTATCTCTTTCAATTTGTTTCCCTACTAATCTGTCAATATTTTTATAAGTCAGTACTACCCTAAAAGGTTTCACCGGTTCAGGATAGACATCAATAACTTCCGATGAAATTGTTCCCCCGCCAAGTTCTTTCATTAATAAGGCTGCACGCTTTAATGCTATAATTATCATATCCGGATCAACTCCTCTTTCAAAATGAAAAGAAGAATCAGTAATAATCCCATGCCTCTTTGATGTTCTTCGCACAAAAACAGGATTAAAATATGCACTTTCTATAAAAATGTTTTTTGTTTCATCAGTTACTCCTGAATATAATCCACCGAATACACCGGCTAATGCAACAGCTTCCCTGCCATCACAAATCATCAAATCTTCCGAAGACAATTTATGATCAATTCCATCCAGTGTAGTAAAAACGGTCCCTTCGGGGAGATTCTTTACAATAATCTTTCCGTCAGCAAGCTTATCGGCATCAAAAGCGTGGAGTGGCTGGCCAAGTTCATGAAGAACAAAATTGGTAATATCTACAATATTATTTATTGGCTTCAGGCCGATTGAAGCTAACCTTGTCTGAAGCCAGTCAGGGCTGGGAGCAATATTAACCCCTGTTACTGTGACCCCTGCATATCGGATGCAGGAATCAGTGTTCTCAATATTAATGTCTATAGTATAATTATTGTTTTCAGTTTTAAATGCACTAATATCAGGCAACCGGAGCTTAACTTCCTGCTTTTGTCTGAGGTATGCAGCCAGATCACGAGCTGTTCCATAATGTGATGCCCCGTCAATTCTGTTTGGAGTAAGGTCTATTTCAAAAACAGTATCTTTTTCTATTTTAAAATATTTTTTCAATGGCATACCTGCAGGGGCCTTATCACTTAATACCATTATACCTTCATGACTAGTGCCTATGCCTATCTCATCTTCAGCACAGATCATGCCTTCCGAATCAAAACCTTTAATTTTTGTCTTTTTAATTAAGTAACTGGCATCATCTTTATATAGCGTAGTTCCTGGTTTTGCCACAACAACCTTCTGCCCTGCCCTGACATTTGGGGCACCACAAACAATGTTTAATATTATATTCTCTCCGACATCAACCGTGGTGACATATAATTTATCCGCATCAGGATGCTTTTTGCAGGTTTTTACCTCACCTACAACCAGACCTTCCATTCCACCCCTGACTTTTTCAAAAATTTCAGTTCCCTGAACTTCAAGTCCGATATCAGTAAGGATTTGTGCTACATCTTTTGGATCTAAATTAATTTTCAGATATTCTTTCAGCCAGCTATATGATATCTTCATTTTAGATTAATTGAGTATTTATCCGGATTATCTCTTTGTTTTATCCTAAATGTTCTAAAATAGACGATAATATAACAAAAATATAAAAATTTGTTATCTATAATATCTGTGATAATACTTTTAATGAATTTTATCAGGTTATTAATATTATTCTCAATATTTTAAAAACAGTCTTGTATTAATTTTACAAGACTGTTGTGCTCAATTATTTATTAAATATCTTTGTATTTCTTATAACCCGGTTATTATCGTGACAAAGAAAAGAGAACTATTAATACTTATAACTAATGATGACGGAATTAAGGCAAAAGGATTAAAATCATTAGTAAATGTAGTAAAGCCGCTGGGCAGGATTTTTGTTGTATCGCCAATAGAAGCTCATTCGGGCATGTCTCATGCAATCACTGTTAAAGTTCCGTTGAGAGTAAAAAAAATAAAGGGAGACAACAATATAACAATTTATGGCTGTAACGGCACCCCTGTTGATTGTGTAAAGTTAGCTTTTAATGAAATACTTCCCGGAAAACCTGATTTACTGCTAGCTGGTATCAATCATGGGTCAAATGCTGCAGCAAGTATATTTTATTCAGGAACAATGGCAGCAGCTTTGGAAGGTTGTATTAATGAAATTCCGTCTGTGGGTATTTCCCTGGCTAGTCATAATCCTGATGCTGATTTGACCGCAACTGAGTTTTATTCAAAAAAAATAATCCGGAAATTAATAGAAAATGGTTTATCCAAATCAATTTGTCTGAATGTTAATGTGCCTGATATTCCTCTTCAAAAAATTAAGGGTATAAAAGTATGCAGACAAACGAAAGGTTACTGGCAGGAAGAATTTGAAAAAAGGACTGATCCGCAGGGAAATAAATGTTTTTGGCTTACCGGCAAATTTCATAATTCTGAACCCGAAGCATCAGACACTGATGAATGGGCATTAAAGAATAACTATGTGTCGATAGTTCCAACACAAGTAGACCTTACCAGCTATGACACAATAAGAACAATAAAAAACTGGAATTTCATATAAATGAATAAAAAATTAAATTCACTGGCCTCTGGTATCATAATTGGATTAATAGTACCCATATTATTTTACCTGATATTTTACTATACAAAGTTTAAAAACCTGGATTTTATAAGTTATTATAAAAATATATATCTGGGCAGATTACTTCCACTCCTTATAAGTCGTTGTGTTTTGCCCAATCTCCTGTTATTTTTTGTATTTAATTTGCTAAACTGGCAAAAAACAGCAAAAGGGATTTTTATTTCTACTCTTGGACTTACAATTACATTATTTGCATTAAAGCTGATTTTTTATTAGAAGTATTTATGAAGTATTATATTATAGCAGGTGAAGCATCTGGTGATATGCATGGCGCAAACCTGATGAAACATGTCATGGGATATGACACTAAAGCAGATTTTAGATTTTTTGGGGGTGATATGATGAAAAGTGCCGGAGGATCACTCGTCAGACATTACAGTGAAATGTCTTACATGGGCATATGGGAAGTAATAAGCAATATTGGTAAAATCTTCAGGAATATAATATTATGTAAAAAAGATATTATTCAATTTAATCCGGATGTCATAATATTAATTGACTATGCAGGTTTTAATCTCAGAATAGCAAAATATGCTAAAACTCATAATTTAAGAGTCTATTACTATATTTTACCTAAATTATGGGCATGGGGAAAGTCAAGAGCAAAGAAAATAAGAAAATATGTTGACAAAAGATATGTTATCCTCCCATTTGAAGTAAAATTCTACAATCAATTAAATATTTATGTTGAGTTCTTTGGCAATCCGCTGGTTGATCAAATAGAGAATTTTAAAAGATCTTCAAAGTCTTCAAAGGACTTCAGAAACATAAACAGACTTTCAGATAAGCCCATTATTGCGTTATTGGCCGGAAGCCGTAAACAGGAAATTGACAGATGTCTTCCTGAAATGATCGCAATAACAAAGCACTATCCCGATTATCAGTTCGTTGTTGCAGGAGCAGTTTCTATTGAAGAAAAATATTATAACAGGATTTTGCATAATACAAATGTAAAGATTGTTCATAATCAGACTTATCCGCTTTTAACACAGTCATCAGCTGCTGTTGTTACTTCAGGGACTGCAACACTTGAGACTGCATTATTTAATGTTCCACAGGTTGTAATTTATAAAACAAGCAGCTTTAATTATTATTTTGGCCAATTATTGGTGCTGATTAAGGTTATACATGTTAATTTTTTTTCATTAGTTAATATTATTCTTAATAAGGAAGCGGTAAAAGAATTATTACAATTCAAACTGGCTGAGAATATTAAAAAGGAGCTGGATAAAATTCTCTTTAACAGGAATTATAAAGAAGAGATAATAAAAAACTACAAAGAATTAAGAAGTATTATAGGTAAGCCTGAAGCATCAAAACAAATTGCAAAAAGTATAGTGGATTCACTCAGCCAGGAATAATACAATATATCAAAACAGTGTTATTAAAAAAGCTTTTTATTCTTCTGATTGTTATAGGTGCTGTAAAACCCGGTTTTACACAGAAACTAAACATTGCTGTTTTTCATAAAAATAATATAAAGGCTTTAATATTTTCCACCCTTTCAGGGAAATACAATATTCTTGGTGATGAAATTCTTGTTAAAAGTCCGAACCCTGCGGATAAATATTTCATCACTGCAGAAAATAATGTAATATCAATCAGTAATAACGAAAAATCATTAGGGGTTTTTAAAAAACTTGAGTTCGCAGCGACAGACAATTCAGGCATTTTTCAACTTAAACCTACTCTTCCCCTGATGGATACAAGAGAATATGATGATGATCTGGTAATTATTTCAAAAAATGGAAATCTGCAAATTATAAATAAAATCAATATAGAAAAATATATTAGCGGAGTTGTTGAAACTGAAGGGGGTTCATATGCGCCACTGGAGTTCTACAAATCGCAGGCGATACTAACAAGGACCTATGCCATAAAAAATATGTATAAACATTCAGGTAATGGGTTCAGTCTTTGCGACGGTATACATTGCCAGGCATATAAAGGTAAAAGCAGAAATAATCTTGCTATTCGGGCCGTTGAAGAAACCAAAGGGATGGTTTTAATTGACATACAAAATAATCTTATAACAACACCATATCATTCAAATTGTGGCGGACTAACGAGTAATGCATCTGATGTCTGGCAAAAAGATCTTCCTTATCTGGTTAAAATAAAAGATCCTTTTTGTACGCAGAGCAAAAACGCCGTCTGGATTAAAAAAATCTCAGTAAAAGACTGGGAAAGCTATTTGAGGAAATGCGGGATTTATATAGAAAATTCTAAATCCACTGATTATGATTTTAATCAATCGGTAAGAAAAAGATACTATCGTTTTAAAAATCAAAAAGTATTATTAACCAGAATAAGAAATGACTGGAATTTGAAATCAACATTTTTTTCAATTACTTCAGATGGGAATACTCTTACTTTAACGGGTAAAGGATTTGGACATGGTGTTGGTCTTTGCCAGGAAGGGGCTATTGAAATGGCCAGGGTTGGTTATACCTATAAAGATATTTTACATTTTTACTTTCGAAATATTCGCATAGCAAATTATAAAGATATTAATAAACCTTAATCGATTTTTATCAGATTGCCTGTAGATTTTTTCTCCATAATCTCTACTTTGGCTGGATTTCCTGAATAATAAACATTTCCTGGCCCCCAAATCCATACTCTTAGATGATCTGTGACGTGAACACGAATATCTCCAATGGTTTTAAAAAATATATCTGCATCTTTTGAGATCAAACTGTCTGCAAATAAAGAAGAGCCATAATTAACATAAAACCTGCTTTTATCCGATTTACCTTTAAACTTAAACTGGCCAAGTGTAGAATAAGAATCATCGAACCTGAGATAATCGCAATTTAATATCATATCAGCTTCACCTATTTCTCCAAGAGCAAAATATTCAAGTCTATTGCAGCTAATTGTATCTGTAGAAACAATCTTTGCCGGCGAATAAGTGACAATATGATTTAACCGGCAGAAATAAATATATAAATTAATCTTTTCATAATCTCTAAACCAGTTACATCTTATTGAATGTTGCACAATCAGTGTGTCATTTTTTATAATCGTTTCAACATGTCGTAAGATATTTTCACCACCTTCTATAACTACCTTATGCAATGTATCCTGGATCAATATTACATTAAATATATCATTAACCGAAACACAATTAAAATCTTCCAGCAATATTTCCTGTTTCTCTATGTTACCAGTAGTATATAAGCAATTTGATGATTCTTTTTCACAAGAATAAATAATAAAAAGAATAATTATTAACAGGGTTATTTTTTTCATATAAGATATTGTTGCTACCAGTAATATCCTATTCCCCACTCTATAAAATCGGCTTTGGCGCTATGAGCCTTAAGGGAAAGATTTAATAAGATATGACTCGTAAGTTTGTATCTAAGTGCAAGACGGCTGTAAAAAAGAGATAAATCAGTATATTTTGAATATAAATAACGTCCTATATTCACTGACATTGAAATCTTATTATATACTAATGTATGTGAGCCGTGTAGCCCAAATCTGATAAGATTTGCCATATCATTATCCAATTGCCAGTCCACTGCCAACGCTTCACTAATTGATTTATCATAAAATAGATCTGCTCCAAATCCAATTCTTCTCTTCAGGTTCAAATAGCGTTCATAATCAAAGGATAAAGACGAAATAAAATATTTTGTGTCATAAAGATTATCATATACCTTTACTCCGGCAGAGTAAATAATACTATAATAATTCCTTTTATAATTCTCAGGTAACTCTGATTTTATTCTTTCCTTATTTGTTTTATTTATAAAATAATTTAATCCCAATGAACCGGAAAGTACATTTAATCCATAATTAGGGGATTTTATCTTTCCGTTGGAACAATGTGTAAAGCCTATTTCTCCCAGTATTTCGATCTTCTCTGATACCGGTATTTTAGTATCAAATCCAAGTCTGAAATAAATATTCAAATTTGATCCTATTGCTGTATTTAAATGATTCTCGTAAATATCGAATCTTTTCGTCAAATAAGACATGCCGAATGAAATCTGGTAATTCAACAATTGGTGGTTATTATGATTTTTAATTATCGGTATGTTTATATAACCAAATAATGCATGTACCTTACCCAACATTTTTGGATTGCCATAATCACAATAAAAATAACCTATGCCAGTGCGGGGATATCTGTAAAGCTGCTCCCAGATATGATCGCCAAATGTCTTCCGGCTAATATTTAATTCTAAACCTTTTATATGTTTTTCCAGCAAATAGGCAATAGATTCATGATGGGGAATTATAAATCCGTAATGAAATTTTGAATCAATATAGATATTATTTAATATACCATTTTGATCACCTGCAAAAAAATCAGCCGGGATAATAGAAAAATATAATGAGAATATTAAAAATTTAAACTTCATTGGAAAATGAATATTATGAAAACAAATATAAACGGAATTTTTGGTTCTGTGTTAACATAATAAATAATCATAATGTATGATCTACATCAATAATACTTATCTTTGAACTACGTATTTCATTGATAGCAATAAATATTCTTTATGCTCTTTGTCTGTAAAGATCTGTATTATTTAAAAGGTAAACGCGAACTATGTTTTCATTATTTAAGAAAGAAATCAGCAGATTCTTCAGTACTCTCACCGCTTATGTAGTTATCCTGGTTTTTCTGTTAATCAACAGCCTTTATATGTGGATTTTTCCCGGAGAACTTAATATACTGGATGCAGGTTATGCAACAATAGATACATTATTCATAATTTCTCCCTGGGTTTTTTTATTCCTTATCCCGGCAATTACCATGCGAATGTTTGCTGAAGAAAGAAAGTCCGGGACACTGGACCTTTTGTTAACACGCCCCCTGAGTGATTTCCAGATTATTATGGCTAAATATTCAGCAGCACTAACGTTGGTAATATTCTCATTGATACCCTGTCTGGTTTATTTTCTTACCGTATATTTTATGGGTAATCCTCCGGGCAACATTGATACTGGCGGGACATGGGGTTCTTTTATTGGATTATTCTTTCTGGCAGCGACTTACACAGGTTTTGGCATATTCTCCTCATCTATTACAGATAATATGATTATCTCTTTTATTATTGCCGTATGTATTTCCTTCCTTTTTTTTATTGGATTTGACTATGTAAGTCAATTGAATATATTCGGGAGAACAGCTACATTTATTTTGGATCTTGGTATTTATGAACATTACAAATCAATTAGCAGGGGAGTGATATATCTTAGGGATATTATTTACTTTATCTCAATAGTCGCAATATTTTTACTATTCACAAGGACAATCCTGAATAAAAGACGCTGGTAACTTTTACATAATTTTATGACAATGAGAATGAAGAAAAGAAAGAAACACGATATTTTCCACCTTATTCTTTTACTGGCAATTATATTACTAATTAATTACATATCAGGTTACATAAACATCAGAATAGACTTAACAAAAGAGAAAAAATTTTCCGTTTCTCCTGTATCCAGGGAGATTCTTAAGACTTTAAATGATGTTGTTTATATAAAAATTTACCTTGACGGTAAATTAAGTATCCCTTATAAAAAGTTTAAGAGAAATATTGAGGATAAACTTGAAGAATTTAAGGTTTATGGAAATAGTAATATTGAATATACATTTATCGATCCTTTAAAAGATGAGAACCCTGAAATACAAAATAAAATACTGTATGAATTAAAACAGAAAGGGCTGAATCTTATTAATTACAGCTACAAAAACAGGGAAGGTGATCTTACATTCGCTACAATTGTTCCGGGTGCTCTTATATCATACAGGGGTAATGAAGTGCCGGTTAACCTGCTGAAAGATGATCCTGCACTTTCAGAGGAGGAAAAGATAAACAGCTCATTAGAATTACTTGAATATAAATTCATAAACATGATTCGTAAAATATCAGACGATAATCCTGAAAATATTGCTTTCATCATCGGCCATGGTGAATTATTCGGTTATGAGCTTGAAGATATTTTACAGGAACTCGAAAACAGTTATAAGATAGATTTCCTTAAAATAACAGGGCAAGCCGGAATCCTTGATAAATATAGTTCAGTAATTATAGCCAAACCAAAATATAAATTTTCTGAACCTGACAAGTTTGTTATAGATCAGTATATTATGAACGGGGGGAAGGTGTTATGGTTAATTGATGCTGTGTCTGTAAATGCCGATAGTCTGACCAAAGGTACAACTCTTGCCTTTATTAATCAGTTAAATATTGAAGACCAGCTATTCCGTTATGGCATTAGAATTAATCCTGTTCTTGTTAAAGATAAACTTTGTACCATTCTGCCAATAAATATTGCGCCTCCTGATCAATCGCCTGTCTGGGAACCATTTGACTGGCTGTATTTTCCCTTATTAAATCCATCACATGACCATCCGGTAACAAAGAATACAGGTTATCTAAGATCACAGTTTGTCAATACAATTGACACATTAGAATTACGCAAATCAGTAAAAAAAACTGTATTATTAAAAACTTCAAAAAGAAATAAGCTGGTTAAATTACCGGCTTTAATCAGCTTAAGTGAGATAAACTATAGTACCCCGGCCAGTGAATTTGATACAGTTGCAAGACCTGTTGCAGTTTTGCTTGAAGGCACTTTTGAAAGTAATTTTAGAAACAGGCCTGTTCCGGATAATCTTGTATCAGGCGAGAAAAAAATCATATTTAAAGATAAAAGTGTAAATACCAAAATGATATTGGTTGCTGATGGAGATGTTATAAGGAATGATTATAAGATTTGGCCTGACGGCAGAATTCAAATATTACCCTTAAAAACTGATCGGTATATAGAATTTATCAATAATTATTATAAAAAGGAAGTGCTGCATGCTTTCTTTGATAATAAAGAATTTATTGTTGATGCCATTAACTATCTGACAAACACACAGGGGATCTCTGAATTACTTGACAGGGAATATAAATTAAGGCTGCTTGACCGTGAAATTACCGGAAACAGGAAGAAAAAATTAAAATGGCAATTAATAAATATTTTGTTACCTGCAATTATTATAATAATCTTCGGCATTATATACAATTATTTAAGAAAAGTAAAATATGCTTCACAAATTACAGTAAAGTCCTGAGATTAAGATTTTGTATCCCTCTGCTTAAGTATGTTGACTATTTTATGAAAAAATAATTATCTTCAGGTTTAGAAATAATATTTTTTTTGTAATATTGATAGACTAATAAAGAAGGTAAAAAATCAATTATTTGTGATATAATACTTAAACTTTTAATAAATGAAATTTGTAGTATCAAGTGTTGATCTTTTAAATCATTTACAATCAGTAAACAGAGTAATAAATCCCAAAAACACATTACCCATACTTGATAATTTTCTTTTTGATCTAAAGGGTAAGGAGTTAAAAATAACAGCATCTGATCTGGAAACTACAATGATTACAACAATGACATTAGAAAATGCTGATGCCTCCGGTAATATTGCAATACCTGCCCGTTTACTTATTGATTCACTTAAAGAATTTCCTGAGCAACCTCTTACATTTGATATAAATCTCGAAACACTTTCGATCGTTATAAATACTGAAAACGGCCAGTTTACCAGCGTTGGTCAGAAAGGATCTGATTTCCCTCAAATTCCTCCAATTAAAGAAGATAAAAAGTCAAGTTTTCAGGTAAATTATGAGATGTTGGCAACCGGATTGAATAATACATTCTTTGCTACTGCTGACGATGAGTTGCGCCCTGTAATGAACGGTATTTTCTTTGAATTAGCTCCGGATAATTTGATTTTCGTCGCGTCAGATGCCCATAAACTGGTACGTTATAAGAGAGACGACGCTAAAACTGAAATAAACTCATCATTTATACTTCCAAAAAAGCCTGCCAGCTTGCTAAAGAATATTATTACAAAAGACAAGGAAAAACAAGTGACAATAGAGTTTGATGATAAGAATGCATTCTTTTCTCTGGCAAAGTATAAGTTGGTTTGCAGGCTTGTCGAAGGAAATTACCCAAGCTATAATTCAGTGATTCCTACAGATAATACAAACAAATTGATAATAGACAGGCTTAACTTTTTGAATACGATTAAAAGGGTATCGGTATTCTCAAATCAGGCAAGTAATTTAGTTAAACTAAAATTAAGCGGAAATCAAATAACTGTTTCAGCACAAGATATTGACTTTTCTATTTCAGCTTATGAAAGATTATCCTGTCAGTATGAAGGAGATGATATGGAAATCGGTTTCAAATCAGTTTTCCTGATTGAAATACTATCAAATTTAAAATCCTCTGACATTGTTATCGAACTTTCTGATCCATCAAGAGCAGGATTGTTCCTTCCTTTGCAAAAAGAAAATGATGATGAAGATGTACTGATGCTTCTTATGCCGATGATGATAAATGCTTAATAATTAATAAGGACTTCTTATAAGTAATTCTATTTACTTCTTTTAATGTTATTATATGGAACTTAAATTAAGAAATCCTTTAATATTCTTTGATTTAGAGACTACTGGAATAAATATCTCCAGTGACAGGATAGTAGAAATCTCCTACTTAAAGATATATCCCAACGGTGATGAAGAGTCAAAAACAATAAAAGTTAATCCTACAATTCCTATACCTGCTAAAGCATCACAAGTACATGGACTGACTGATGAAGATGTAAAGGATGCTCCTGCTTTCTCAGAAGTAGCAAAGACACTGGCAAAAGCCATCGAAGGATGTGATCTGGCAGGCTACAATTCCAATAAATTTGATATCCCTCTCCTGGCAGAAGAATTTTTACGCGCAGGGATTGATATTGATCTTAAGAAAAGAAAATTTATTGATGTGCAGGTAATATTTCATAAAAAAGAACAGAGGACATTAAGTGCAGCATATAAATTCTATTGCAATAAAGAGCTGGAAGAAGCCCACAGTGCTGAAGCTGATACCAGGGCTACATACGAAATTCTGAAAGCACAGATTGATAAATATAATGATCTGCCCAATGATATTGATAATCTCGCAGCTTATTCAAGCCACAACAAAAATGCTGATTTTGCCGGAAGGATAGTCTATAATGAAAAGGGAGAAGAAACATTTAATTTCGGCAAATATAAAGGTCAGAGGGTAGAAGATGTATTTAAGAAAGACCCTGCTTATTACGGATGGGTGATTAATAATGATTTTCCTTTGTATACGAAAAATGTCCTTACATCTATAAAATTAAGAGGAGCTTTTAAATGAAAATAATCTGTATTGGCAGAAATTACGAAGATCATGCAAAAGAGTTAAATCATCCTGTTCCCGAAGAGCCAATATTTTTTATGAAACCCGATTCAGCAATTATCAATAATAATAAGCCTTTTTTTCTTCCTGACTTTTCTGAAGAAATACATCATGAAGTTGAAATTGTCTTAAAAATATGCCGGCTGGGTAAAAACATTAATGAGAAGTATGCCCATCGTTATTATAACGAAATAGGTATAGGAATTGATTTTACAGCCCGGGATTTACAGCGTAAATCTATTGAACAGGGCAATCCATGGGAAATATCAAAAGCATTTGATGGTGCTGCTCCCCTGGGAAAATTTCTCAGGAAAAATCAGTTAGCTGATATAAACTCAATAAATTTTCAGTTAAATATTAATAACAAAACTGTTCAGAAAGGAAATACAAAAGATTTAATTTTCTCTTTTGACAAATTAATTGCATACATTTCAAGGTTTATAACATTGAAAATTGGCGACCTTATTTTCACCGGCACACCCTCCGGAGTGGGGCCTGTTAAGATTGGGGATCATCTTACAGCATCTATCGAGGGTATGATACTACTGGATTTCTATATAAAATAGTAATTCTGTTTATCACTGCTAATAAAAATCAGCATTCTAAATATATTTATTGACTGTTAACAGGAATTCTCTTCTGTTTATCGGCTTAGTAATAAAATCATCGCAACCTGCCTCCTCAGCCCTTATTCTGTCTTCCGGAAGTGCATTAGCTGTTTGAGCAATTACCGGAAGTTCAGGGCATATTTTTTTTATTTCAGTAGTGGCAGTATACCCGTCCATTTTTGGTATTCGCAGATCCATTAAAACTAAATCTATGTCCGGATTGCTTTTAATTAAGTCAATAGCTTTCAGCCCATTCTCTGCAATCAATATTTTCACTTTCGTTGGCTCCATTATCTCCTTGAGAAATTCATAACCCATCAGATCATCTTCAATAATAAGAATTGTCTTATCACTCCAATCATATTCTTCATCAGAATCAATTATTTTTACCTCTTTACTAATTAGCCCGGCTTGTTTATAAGGTATAGTAAAATAAAATAAAGATCCCTTATTCTTTTCTGACTTAACCCCTATTTCACCGCCCATAAGCGCCACAAGTCCTTTTGATATTGCCAGGCCAAGTCCGGTTCCTCCATATTGCCTTGTAAATGATTCATCCTCCTGCCTGAATTTTTCAAAAACTATATTTTGTTTACCTTCTGATATACCTACACCTGTATCTTTTACGTAAATATTCAATCTGTCATTATTTACGAGTTTATATCCAAACTCAACTGCGCCCTTATGTGTAAATTTAATTGCATTACTTAAAAGGTTAGATAAAACCTGTTTGATTCTTACATCATCACCTTCAATATAACATTCAGGATCATTAAGCCCTTTAGAAAAGCTGAGGGCCAGATTATTTTTTCCCTGAGCTAAACGTTCAGATTCATATTGATTATATAAATCATCAATTAATTCATTCAGATCGAAATCATTTATATTTAATCTCAGTTGACTGGCCTCAATTTTTGAGAAATCAATAATGTCATTGATAATTGTCAGTAACTGGTTTACACTGGAATGTATATAATTAATATATTGTTTTCTTTTGTCTACCAGTAAATTCGCTTCCAGCATTTTTGAAAAGCCAAGTATACCGTTCATAGGAGTTCTTATTTCATGACTCATATTTGATAAGAATGCTGATTTCAGCCGATCACCTTCTTCAGCTTTCTCTTTGGCCTTTATCAATTCCTTTTCATAGAATTTACTGGAAGTGATATCTCTTGCAATTGAGAATGCTATACCTTTATCATAAAGTGGCTGGGAAATCCATGAAAACCATTTATAAGAACCATCCTTACATAGATAACGGTTCTCAAGGTTGATAGTAGGTTCATTATTTTTCAGCTTCTCTTTTACAATATTAACAGTACTCTCTATATCAGCAGGATACATAAAATCGAAAAGTGACTTTTCTAAAAATTCCTCCTGTTTATATCCAAGCGCTCTTTCAAATGCCGGATTAACTTTTAAAATTTTTCCTTGCAATGTTACGATGCAAATTAAGTCTTCAGATAAAGTAAATATTTTATTTAGCTCTTCTTCAGCCTTTTTTCGATCAGTAATATCAGTTGATATGCCACAAATTGCGTAAATATTATTATCATCCCCAAAAATTGGAAATTTGCTTGACAGGAAAGTACGTGGTTCATCATCAAGGGGAAAGACTTCTTCAACAATTATTGTATTCTGATTATTAATTACTTCCAAATCATTCTTAACAATTTCCCTGGCATATTCCTCCGGGAATATATCATAATCTGATTTCCCGATAATTTCCATACTATCCAAATGTAATATTTCTTCAAATTTTTTATTAATTAATAAATATCTTCCGGATAAATCTTTTAAATAAATTACAGAATTGGAATTGTTTAATATAGATCTAAAGCGAACCTCACTTTCTTTTAATGCTTTTTGGAGTCTCCTTGTTTTTGTAATATTCTCAAATGATACTCCGATATAATTTTCGTATAAAGGAAAAGCTTTAATTGATATGATTGCTGGTTCAATTTTTTTAAGTTTATAAGAGATTTCTTTTATCTTTTTAGGTTTCTTTAAGGTTAAGACTTCAGATAATAATTGGGGAATTCCTTCTTTCTGAAATTCAGGAAAAATTGCATTAATTGTCTTACCTTTTATATCATCCACATTTAAGCCCAGGAGTTTTTCAGATTCAGAATTTCCATACACTAACCGTAAATCACTGGTATCATTATTTTTCTCCGGGTGAAGAATATATATACCTGAATAGAAGTCATCAAAAACTTTGAAATTCTCTTTATTTATGCCTTTCTTTATTTTACGTGTAACCTTAGTGTCATTTAATAATTTATTTTCAAATTCTGATAATTCTTTATTCTTCCTTCGCAGTTCATAAAGCTCATTTATTAATTGAGAATATGATAAGTTATTCTGGGCTTTTTTTATTTCATTTAACTCTTTTTCAAGCTTTAAGACTCTATCCTTCAGTTTATTATATGATAATTTTTTAGTATTATCCATTATCTGTCTAGTCAAGCAAACTTTATTTTTAAGTTACGAAATAATATGAATATACAAATGAATCTATTTAATTATTTGTTTATCTGATTATTTGTTTATTTAATTATTTAGCAATAGAACAATAGAGTAATAGAGCAATATTACAACACTAATACCTTAGCACCTTTAATCTTTCTTTGCTTAATCTCTATAAGGGCTTTATTGGCTTCTTCAAGAGAATATTCCTGAATTTCAGGTTTTACAGGTATTTCAGAAGCAATCCTTAAAAATTCTTTTACATCGCTACGCTCAACATTTGCCACACTTTTGATTTCTTTTTCCATCCATAAATGTTCAGAATAATTTACCTTCTGGAGGTAATCTTTATCAATGTTTTCTTTTCTTATAGCATTTATCACTAACCTTCCTCCGGGAGTAAGATTATTAAGAGCTTCAATTACAGGTTTCCATACAGGTGTTGTATCTATTATACAATCCAGCCTGACAGGTGATCTGTCTGCTGTATCTCCAGTCCACACAGCACCCAGCTGCCTGGCAAAATTTCTTTCTTTTTCACTCCTGGCAAAAACAAATATTTCCGTATCCGGATAACTATGCCTTACCATTTTTAACACCAGATGAGCAGATGCTCCAAAGCCAGTCAGACCTAAAGACAATCCGTTCTTCAATCCTGTAAGTTTTAATGAACGATAACCTATTGCACCTGCACATAATAATGGTGCTGCCTCAGTATCGGTAAATACTTCTGGAATTTTATATATAAATTCTTTTTTAGCAAGCATGTATTCCGCATAACCGCCATTTACATCCCTGCCCGTTGCCATAAAAACAGGGCATAGGTTTTCTTTTCCCGACAGACAATGTCTGCACTTCCCGCACGAGGAATAAATCCATGCTACTCCCACCCTATCCCCAACATTTACATTTTCATCTTCTTTATCCATGTCCTCAATAATTCCAACAACCTGGTGCCCCAAAATTATTGGAAATTTAGCAGGGGGTGTTCTGCCTTCAATCTCATCTATTTCTGTATGGCATACTCCACAGACATTTACTTTGATTAAGACTTCACCTTTACTAACTTCTGGTTTAGCGATATCAGCAAGTTCCAGGGGCTGACTATTTTTTGTTAAATCATATATTTGATTTAAAAGCATTGCTTTCATGACGCTGTTTATTTTATTGTGAGTATTTATTTAACATAGCTGATCTTCATCATATTTGTCTGCCCCCGCTTTTTTATGGGAATACTGCCTACATGTACAACAACATCGTCACCCTTAATATATCCTTTACTCTTGAGAATTTCAATAGTATTATCAATAGCATCATTAACATGGTTTTCATGTTTTAGATAAAATGCCCTCACTCCCCAAACCAGGTACAATTTCTTAATCAGTTGTTCATTTGATGTGAATACAAAAATATCGGCTTTGGGTCTGTGGCTTGATATTTTAAAGGCAGTTGCACCTGAATGAGTAAAAGTAATTATTGCCTTTGCATTTGTAAGATCAGCCATTTTACATGCATTATAACAAATAGAATCGGGCAGGTATGATATTGATTTGCAATCAGGTATATGTTCGTGATTTAAAACAAATTCTGTTCCTTCAACATAATCGATAACTCTCTGCATAGCTTTTATTGCTTCCACAGGATATTTGCCTATTGAAGTCTCTCCACTGAGCATAAGGGTGTCAGCTCCATCAAAAACTGCATTAGCAACATCATTTGCTTCAGCCCTGGTCGGCCTGAAATTAGATATCATACTTTCAAGCATCTGTGTTGCTATAATAACAGGTTTTGAGTTATTAATACACTTATTGACTATTTGTTTCTGGATAAAGGGAACACGGTCAAATGGTATTTCAACACCCAGATCTCCCCTTGCTACCATAATTCCATCTGCAACATCAATAATATTATCAATTTCGTTCAGTGCTTCTGGCTTTTCAATTTTAGCTATAACCTTTACATATTTTTTCTTTTTCTTTATTATCTCTTTCAAATCAACAATATCCTTTGCTGATCTTACAAAAGAAAGACCAATCCAGTCTACTTCATGGTTTAAAATAAAATTTACATCTTCAATATCTTTCTTTGTTAAACTGGGGAGCGAAATACTTGTATCCGGCAGGTTAACACCCTTCTTTGATGATAAAATACCTCCATGTATGATTTTAGCTTTAACCTTATCTTTTCCGTTTGTTTCAGTTACTCTTAATTTAATTTTACCATCATCTATAAGAATTGTTTCACCAGGTCCAACATCTTTGGGAAATTCCCTGTAATTTATAAACAGTTTCTCCTGGTTACCAACACATTCTTCGGTAATGAAAGTTACCTCTTTATTCTCCTTTAATTCAATCAAGTTATTTAATACTTCACCTATCCTTAATTTTGGTCCCTGCAAATCAGCTAAAAGGGCGACATTACTGGATAATTCATCGTTTAATTCATGAATATTATTAATAACTTTCAAATGTTCCTGATATGTACCATGAGCTAAATTCAACCTGCAGCAATCAATGCCTTCCATAAACAATTTTCTGAGAACGTCTTTTGAAGACGATCCGGGCCCTATAGTTGCAATTATTTTTGTTTTTGAACGATCATGCCTTTCCATAGTTTTTAATTGAGATCTTTAGGAATAATAATTCAATATAAGTCAAATTTAAAATGAATAAGTTTAATACTCTGTTTTCCAAAGATAAAATTTTAACATAAGCTTTAAAATATTATAATCCCGCCTTTGAAAAAAAGTATATAAATAATATTTTGTGGTTTACAATTAAATAATGACCTTTGGACTTTTTCAAAGTTGACATGTCTAAATGAAAGATTTTACAACAGGTAATGAAGCTGGATTAATACTCAGGTTTGCAACACCAATGCTTCTTGGTAATCTATTTCAGCAATTATATAATGTAACTGATAGAATAATTGTAGGCCAGGTAATTAGTGAAAAAGCCTTGGCTGCTGTTGGAGCTTCATTCCCAATCCTGTTTGCCTTAATATCCTTCAGTATAGGTATAGGTGCAGGAGGTACTATTGTCATTTCCCAGTATTTTGGAGCAAAAGACTATAATAATGTCAAAAAAGCTATAAATACTCTCTATTTCTTTTTTTTCATAGCTGCAATTATTCTTTCAGCTACAGGTATAATATTTAGTGAAGGTATTTTTCGGCTAACAAAACTTCCTGAAGAAGTTATTCCTTATGCAAAGGTTTATTTTAATACAATTGCTCTGGGCATAGTTGTTTTTTTTGGTTTTAACGGAACCAGCGCTATATTGAGAGGTCTTGGGGATTCAAAAACACCACTGTACTTTTTAATCATTGCATCAATCTTTAATATATTCCTTGATTTATTATTTGTAATTGTATTCAGGTGGGGAGTTGCCGGTGCAGCTGTTGCCACGATAATATCACATCTTGGGGCTTTCATAACAGCAATAATATATTTAAATAAAACTCACAAGCTAATTAATATAAACTTTCTCAAGCTGAAGTTCGATAGAAAGATATTCTACCAGAGTGTGAAAATTGGTGTCCCTGCAGGATTACAGCAGACTTTTGTAGCAATTGGGATGATTGCTTTATACAGAGTTGTAAATGAATTCGGGACCGGAGTTACTTCTGCCTACACGGCAGCTGGTACGATCGGTAACCTGGCAATCCTTCCTTCAATTACACTAAGCCAAGCCCTTGCTGCTTTTGTTGGCCAGAATATGGGAGCATTTAAAACTGACCGGGTAAAGGTCGGACTGAGAGCTACTCTGCTTATATCTTCATTAATTTCAATAGGGATAGCTGTTATTATTATTTCATTTCGAAATATATTAATGCACTTCTTTACAGATAATGAAGAAGTAATCCGTGTCGGGACAGAATATTTGATAATTACAGCTACATTTTATTTATTGTTCAGTGTAATGTTTACTTTCAACGGTGTAATGAGAGGGGCCGGGGATACCTTAATTCCAATGTTCATAACATTAATAGCCTTATGGTTAATAAGAATACCATTAGCCTTTCTTTTATCAGGTATAATCGGCACAAATGGAATATGGTGGTCCTCTCCTGCATCATGGTTCACAGGTATGTTATTCTCAATACTATATTATTTAACCGGCAAATGGAAATCAAAAGTTATTGTCAAAAAAATAGAGAGTACAGGCCTAACAGTAGCCCCGACCTAAATATAATAGCTAAATTTTTATGCTCATTTCATAACAAAATTTTAACTTTGATTAGTTCAATATAAAATTTTCATTTTATTAAGATATTATAATAAGTAATGATAAAATCAATGACCGGCTATGGTAAGGCCGAATGTAAACTAAAAAACAAGACTGTATCAATAGAACTGAAATCTTTAAACAGCAAACAATTAGACATTTATACTAGATTACCTAATCTTTACCGGGAAAAAGACCTGGAACTGAGAAATATATTAATAAATCTGCTAAAACGGGGGAAAGTGGAATTAACAATAAATATCGAATATTCGGATAAAGAACGTGCATCAATAATTAATTCAGATATTGCAAAAAACTATTATAAGCAATTACAATCAATGAGCAAAGATTTGGATATTAATAGCCCGGAACCACTTTTACAAATAATAATGCGATTACCGGAAGTGCTTAAAACAGAAAACGAAGAACTGGATTTTGAAGAATGGAAATCAATTATGGATTCAATGAAAAGTAGTATTGATGAACTGGACAATTTCAGAATACAGGAAGGAATAGCCTTAAGCAGGGACTTATCCCACCGGGTAGACCTGATAGAAAATTATCTGGAAAAAATCAATAAATTCGAGAATAAGAGAATTGAAAATATTAAAAAAAGATTAACCGGTAATTTGAACGAATGGGTAAGTAAGGAAAACATTGATCTTACAAGATTTGAACAGGAACTTATATATTATCTTGAAAAACTGGATATAACTGAAGAAAAAATAAGGTTAAAAAACCACTGCAAATATTTCAGGGATGTAATGAATGAGAATAAAGATGAACCTGTTGGTAAAAAGCTTAGTTTTATATCTCAGGAGATGGGCAGGGAAATTAATACTATGGGAGCAAAAGCAAATGATTTTGATATACAAAAGCTGATTGTAATGATGAAAGATGAACTGGAAAAGATAAAAGAACAATTAAATAATATTTTATAAAAATAAAACGTATGGCGGGAAAACTAATAATATTTTCTGCTCCTTCAGGTGCTGGCAAGACCACCATTGTCAAACACCTATTGAATATTAAAGACTTTAGACTCGAATTTTCAATATCAGCCTGTACGCGTAAGAGGAGAGATAATGAAGTAAATAACAAGGATTATTATTTTCTTACTGTCGATGAGTTCCAGGCTAAGATAGAAGATAATGCTTTTATAGAATGGGAAGAAGTCTATAAAAATCAATATTACGGCACAATGAGAAGTGAGATAGCCAGAATTAAAGCAAATAATAACAATATAATTTTTGATATAGATGTAAGGGGTGGAATAAATATAAAAAGCCAGTTTGGAAATGATGCACTGGCTGTTTTTGTAATGCCCCCTTCTATTGAAGAGCTCTGCAAAAGACTGGAGAGTCGCGGAACTGACTCAGAGAAAAAAATCCAGAAAAGACTGGAAAAAGCAAATTATGAAATGAGATTTGCAAATAAGTTTGATAAAATTATTATTAATAAAGATTTGGATTATGCATTAAAGAAAGCTGAAGAGATCGTGAGAGAATTTCTTAACAATTAAGATTTTTGTAATGAAAGTCGGGCTTTACTTCGGATCATTTAATCCCGTGCATATTGGTCATCTGGCTATTGCAAATTACATTGTGGAATTTACTGATATTGATCAACTCTGGTTTGTACTGAGTCCGCAAAATCCTCTTAAAAGAAAAGCCGCCTTGCTTGAAGACTATGACCGGTATGAACTTCTAAAAAAAGCAATTGGCGAAGATCATAAATTTCAGATTTGTGACATCGAATTCAGGCTTCCCAAACCTTCATATACCATAGATACATTAACATATTTAAAAGAAAAAAATCCAAGCTTTTATTATGTATTAATAATGGGATCAGATGTACTGCCTACATTCCATAAATGGAAGAATCACGAAGAAATAACTAAAAACTATCAACGCTATATATATCCCCGACCGGGATTTGAAAATATTAACTTAAAAGAACATAAAAATATAAAAGTCATTGAGGCACCATTAATAGAAGTATCCTCAAGCTTTATAAGAAAAGCGTTGAAACAAGGGAAAAATGTGAAATACTTTTTACCCGGGGAAGTATATAAATATATTCTTAAGAAGCATCTATATGACAGCTAGTTATATAAATCATAAAAAATAGATCATTCAGATTCTTTTCAATGCGAATAGCCACTAATCACAAAAAAAAGAAAGCAGGAAAATCAAATTAATTTTAATTTTTCTATATTAATCTCGCTAAAGGATTTTACTATCAAATCTGCATTTTTTAATTTTTCATCAGAGTAAGTAGTTGCCAGTCCGATACATTTCATGCCCGCTTCCCGGGCTGCATCTATACCATTTGGGGAATCTTCAATCACCAGGCAATTATAAGGACTTGACTTCAATTCTTTTGCCGCATATAAGAAAATATCAGGACATGGCTTGGATTTGTAGCTGACATGTTTTAATGTATAAATATTTTTGTTAAATAATTCATTTAATAAAAGCTTTTTATCGATAATATTTAATAATTCTTCGTCCATTGAGGTTGCTATACAGGTCTTATATTTATGTTTTACAAGTTCATAAAATTCCATAAATCCTTCAATAAAATATATATCTGACTTGAGCAGATTCTTTACTATCGCATATCTTTCATCAGATAAAACCATTTCATCTCCGGTTAAATTATATTCCTGTTTCAAAATCTTTACTCCGTCTGTTATACTTCTGCCGCTCAGTAAATGTTTAATTCTATCCTTTTTGTATACAATCCCTCTTCTTCCCAGAAATATCTCCTGTTCTTTATCCCAAACAGGTTCAGTATCAGCAACTACACCTTCATTGTCGAAAATAATTGCATCTATCATATAACAAACTACTGAATTCTTACTGATTATTAATTTTAATAGCTAAAATAGATAAATATTTATTTATATATTCTTTATTAAAGAATTATGGAGAATCATTGCAATAGGAAAGACGATTATTATGTCCAATAGATTCACTGGTTGTATAAAAAGATTTTATAAATTTGTTTATAGTTATACAAAGAGCCCAAAATTAAAACTATAATAGAATGAAAAAGTTACTTTTATTAACTCTACTTATTTTTGGTATTCTGAGTTTTTCCTATAGCCAGATTGACCTGAAGGATAAGCTAAAAAGAAAATCAGAGCAGCGTATTGATCGAAAAACTGATCAGACTATAGATGAAGGATTCGATGAAGTTGAAGAAGGCATTGGTAATATTTTTAAGCAAAAAGATGAAGAAACAGAAACATCAGACGATGAAAGTAAATCAGGTACTACGGAAACACAACAACAAACAGATGCAGAATCTTCAGAACAGGCAGCTGATGTTTCAGCAGTAAAATCATCACCTGAGCTTATGTGGTCAAAATTCGATTTTGTTCCGGGGGATAAGATTATATTTGAAGATAATCTGGTTGGTGAGGAAAACGGGGAGTTTCCATCACGCTGGGATTTGTACAGGGGTAATGCTGAAGTAGCTGAATTCGGGGGTGAAAAAGTTATTATGTTCAGGGGCGGAACACCGGTTATTGTGCCATACATAGAGAATTCAGAAAAGGATTATTTACCAGACGTTTTCACTGTTGAATTTGACTTGTATGTTGAACCAAACGGCTCTGAGGTTCATTTATGGGACAGGAAAAATCAACGTCCCCCGGATGGATATCAGGAAACACTTAGTATTACACATGAAAGAATGAAAATAGGCAGTATATCAAGTGTCTATCCGTCTGAAAATATTGAGGAAAGAAGGTGGGTGCATGTGTCTATGGCTTATACAAAAGGAAAGTTTAAAGCCTATATGGATGATGTCCGCCTGATAAACATACCCCGTCTTGATATTAATCCTACAGGTATCTCTATAGATTGCTACTGGGCCTCAAATGACAGGCATTATTATATTAAAAACATCAGGATAGCAGAAGGAGGAGTCAAATATTATGATCGTGTACTTCAGGATGGAAAAATAATAGCCAGTGGTATCCGGTTTGATGTTGGCAGAGCCACACTTAAGCCTGAGTCGATGGGTGTAATTAATGAAATCTATGACTTAATGAACGAGCATACGGATTTGAAATTCAGTGTCGAGGGGCATACTGACAGTGATGGCGATAATGATTTTAACCAGAAATTGTCAGAAGACAGAGCCCTTACAGTTATGAATAAACTGATAACAATGGGTATATCAAAAGACCGGTTAACCTCCAGAGGCTGGGGTGAAAGCAAACCTATTGACATGAATAGCACTGCCGAAGGTAAAGCAAATAACAGAAGAGTGGAATTTGTTAAATTATAACTTACTCTTATCAATAAATGTCGGTGCATTTTTAGGAGCAAATCCCTTCCTCACTTCTCTGTAATAGGCATATGTCAGGGGCTCCTTTTCCGAATCAATTATATCGTTCTTTACTACTTCTCCTGCAAATAACAAATGAGTTCCTACATCATAAGTCTGTCTTAACTCACATTCAATCCAGGCAATGGTATCATCTATAACAATTGGTACACCGGTTTTACCTGTTATATAATTTACACTTTCAAATTTATTTATATCTCTTCCACTTTTATAACCAAACAGTCCAATCAGTTCCGCCCTGGTATCTTTATGCAAAACAGATATAGAAAAAACCTTACTTTCTTTAATGTGTAAAGAAGTATAATTGTCTTTGTGACAACAAACAGCAAACTGGACCGGCTCAGCTGTTATCTGAACTACTGAATTAGAAATGAATCCGTTTAATTTATCATTTAACCTTGAACTAACAATATACAAACCATAAGTAATCTTAAAAAATGCCTCAAAGTTTATTAAAGAATTATCTGTCATATTTAGGTTTGGTTTCTATGTATTATTCAATAATCTTATCTTAATGTCTTCGATTTTAAATTTAAAAACTCCTTTCAAAAAGTCAAATTTAATATTGGCTTTTCAATCATTAAATTAAAGTTATAAGTGACACAGTATTTATTATGAAGTGCATTGTTTATGCAACCAGGCAATTATTTATTAAATCTGTAGCCCCCACCCAATTTATAAGAAGCCGTAAATCCGTAGTTTTCTTTATGTATTCCAAAGCTGGATGGTTTATTGTTTTTATCAATTGATCCTATATAAATTCCTAATCCCAGAGAGCTATCGAAATAGAAACGGTTATTTATTTTTAATTGCAGTCCAAGTGACACATAATGTTCTATTGTAGTTACAATATCAGGTCCGTTATAAGGCAGTTCTATCCTTGATTTACCTATAGTAACAAAGACAGGAGCATCAACAGTCGCTTTCTGATATACTAAATTATACTGAAAATAGGGGCTGAATAATTTTTCACATTTTAGAAAATCATTAAAATGACCTAAAAAGATTTTATATCTTAAATCGGCTCCAGCTATTTTGTTTTCACTTGTCTTAAATATAGCACCAACCTCAAGAGATTTTCTTCCTTTTTGAATATTAGTATTTACTACTATCCCATAACCATGTCCACTACCGGAATGAATCTGAGAAATATTCATTCCATAATGGGAATAATACTCTTTTATTCTGTCGTATTGCGATTTAACTGTGAAATTTATAGTTGAAACCATTATAAAAAGAATCGTAATTCTTTTCATGGTTTTGGCTTTTCAACTTAACCTCACTTAAATGTACATCATTAAATAATTGCAATTGATTTTTATTTGATGATAAGTATCACCAGTAACTGGTGATTTTGCTTATTAAGTAACAGATAAAAAATATATTTACAGGAGTCAAAAAATTAATACTCAGGCATAAAAGGAGCTAAAAGGTATTCAGACAGTAATTACTTCCTTAACTATCTGCATACCTCTCTTTAGCGCTTCCTCATTTAATGGGATCAAATGGTGATGCCTTTCCGGCAATGCCTTTTTCAATCCGGTAATGACGTTCTCAAATTTTACTATAGGTTTTATTTTCAAATAGGCTCCGAGGACAATCATGTTAAACGTTTTGGATGTAACCATTTTACCGGCTTCAGTAACAGCTTCAACCTGGTATATATTTATGTCGGTACGTTCCGGGTGCCTTGTTATACCATTTGTATCATACAGTAACAATCCTCCGGGCTTTATAGCATTCTCAAATTTATCAAGTGACTGCTGATTCAGAAGTATACCTGTATCAAATGTATTCAGAATAGGAGAGCTAATTCTTTCACTGCTAAGAATTACTGTTACATTAGCTGTTCCGCCCCTCATTTCAGGACCGTAAGAAGGCATCCAGCTAACTTCTCTATTTTCTATTATTCCTGAATAGGATAAAATACTGCCCATTGATAAAATTCCCTGACCACCAAAGCCAGCTATTATAATTTCTTCATTCATTTTTTAATAATATAGTTTACTATGAATATTAAATATTTAAGCGATTAGATTTAAAAGTGAATCATTATTACTTGTTGACCATTTTACCGTCAACCTTAATATCTCCGAGCGGATAAAAGGGGAACATATTCTCTTCCATCCATTTGTTGGCTTCCACCGGTGTCATTTTCCAGCCGGAATTACAGTTTGATACTATTTCAACAAATGATAATCCTTTTTTTTCTTTTTGAATTTCAAATGCTTTTTGTATCGCTTTTTTGGCTCTACGCACACTTAAGGGTGTATGGACTGCCTGTCTTGTTACATAATAAGTCCCCGGAAGATGTGCCACCAACTCGGTCATTTTTATTGGGTTGCCCATCAGTTTAACATCCCGTCCATAAGGAGTGGTAGATGTTTTCATACCGACAAGTGTTGTGGGAGCCATCTGACCCCCGGTCATTCCATATATACCATTATTAATAAATATGATCGTTATGTTTTCACCCCTGTTACAGGCATGAATAGTTTCTGATGTCCCGATAGCAGCCAGATCACCATCACCCTGGTAGGTAAACACAAATTTATCAGGCCAGCATCTTTTAATGCCAGTGGCGTTAGCAGGAGCTCTTCCATGGGGTACCTGCTGCATATCAACATTCATAAATTCATAGGCAAACACTGAACAGCCTACAGGTGCTATTCCAATAGTATCCGCTACTATTCCCATCTCCTCAATTACTTCCATTGTTATTCTATGCGCAACGCCGTGACCGCATCCCGGACAATATGAAAGAATATTGTCAGTTAGTAATTTGGTCTTTTTAAAGACCAGGTTCTCTTCTTTAATTATATCTTTTACATCCATTTTTTATCCTCCTGAAAATTTTTCCTCTAATACATTTAAAATTTCAATAGGCGTAGGTATCATGCCCCCCATCCTTCCATAAAATTCAACTTTTCTCGTTTTCCCGACGGCCAGTCTGACATCTTCAACCATTTGGCCGGCACTTAATTCAACTGCCATAAATCCTTTTACATGGTCTGTCAGTTTTTCGATTTCTTTGGCCGGAAATGGAAATAATGTTATCGGACGTAACAGGCCAACCTTAATTCCTTTTTCCCTGGCCAGTTTTATAGTCTTCTGGCAAATTCTTGCACTGGAACCGTAAGCTACTATAACGTAATCAGCATTGTCACATTCAATCTTTTCAAACCTTACTTCATTTTCGATTATTTTTCTGTATTTCTCCTGAAGATGACGGTTATGCCTTTCAAAACGGGCAGGATCAAGATCAAGGGATGTATGTATATTGCGCTCCCTGTCAGGTGTCTTTCCTGTTGTGGCCCATGATTGATCAAATTCCGTAGCCCGTGGCACCTGGTCAAATAACTCAACCTTTTCCATCATCTGGCCAATGACGCCATCCGATAAAATCATGGCCGGATTTCGATATTTAAATGCCAAATCGAAAGCCAGCGGAACAAAGTCAGACATTTCCTGAACCGATGCCGGTGCTAAAACAATAAGTTTATAATCTCCATGACCTCCGCCTTTTGTTGCCTGTGAGTAATCTGCCTGAGAAGGCTGAATTGTACCTAATCCTGGTCCTCCTCTGACAATATTTACAATAAGACAAGGCAACTCTGAGCCTGCCATATAGGATATTCCTTCCTGCATCAGACTAATACCCGGACTTGAAGAGGAAGTCATCGCTTTCTTTCCTGTTCCTGCAGCACCGTATACCATATTTATGGCTGCTAATTCACTTTCTGCCTGTAAAAGGACCATACCAGTCCGTTTATGAGGCTCCTGTGCAGCAAGATATTCAATTATTTCAGACTGAGGGGTTATAGGATATCCGAAATAGGCATCACAACCAGCTCTTATGGCTGCTTCGGCAATTGCCTCATTTCCTTTCATTAATCTGGTTTCACCCATAATTTATTTAATTTAACTAATCTTCTACTTTTGTTCTGTATACAGTAATTACACTATCAGGACATACAAGGGCACAATTTACACAGCCCGTACACAATTCGGGATATTCCATGTATGCATAGTGATAACCTTTACCATTTACTTTGGTTTCCATTTTTATAACCTTGGTAGGGCATGCTTCAATACATAATTCACATCCCTTGCATCTTTTAATATCTACAACAATCGCACCTTTTACTTTAGCCATTATAAGAAATTGATGTTAGTATTTGAATAATTCATTCAGTTTGATCCGGTAATTATTGTTAACTGGTTTTATTAAAAAATAAGTTGTTAAAAAATTAACAAATCTATGCTAAAAAAGACTAAAATTATAAATTCTGTTATAAAATATAATAACAATTTCTAAGTACAATTGTTTTTGAATGCCATAAGCCTTTGTTGCAAAACAGGAATCTGATCAGGTTTTATCTGTGACACACATACTCTAATTCCTTCAGGATATTCACTTCCGGTATTATCAAGAGATACAGTACTTATTCCATAATAAAACAATTTTTCAACCAATTCATTACCTGTAAATCCAGGACATGAAACTGTAAAATAGAATCCATCCGCTATTGGCACATCTAAATCTTTATCATAAAGTATTTTAAATCCATGATCCATAAATATCTTTTTAATGACTTTTGCCTTATTTTCATACTCCCTAATCTCTTTAACCAGATTATATTTCCCATCACTGGCTGCCTTTAATAATGATGCTATTCCCAATTGCGATGAGTGAGGGGTACCTGCTGATAATGAAAATAAAGCCCCATATATCATAGCATGACCCAGAATGTCAGAATTATAATATCTTTTCAAATCAGGATAACGCCGCTTAAAAACCTTATCTGACATTACCATTAAAGCTGTTCGTTGTCCGGCGTAACTAAATGTTTTGGAGGTAGAAATTAATAAAATATAATTATCTGTAAATCTGGCTACAGTTGGCTGAAATGGAGGTTGTCCGGGCTTTGATATGTCTTTTCTGAAATCCATACCAAAGTAAGCTAAATCTTCTACTACAATAACGTCGTATTTAGTTGCAAGTTCACCAATAATCGAAAGTTCATCCTCAGTCAAACATATCCAGGACGGATTATTCGGATTAGAATATAAAATACTTGAAATCTTATGTGTCTTAAGATATGACTCAATTTTACTTCTCAATTTATTTCCCCGGAATTTATAAATATCGAAGGCCTCGAAATCATGTCCCACAACCAGGCATTGCTGTTTCTGCACAGGAAACCCGGGATCTAAAAATAGTGTGCCCTCCTTTTTCCTGTCTGTTCTGTTAACAGTTATAAATACGGCAAATGAACCCTGCATTGACCCGCAGGTAGGTACACAACCTTCCGGACTTACATCAATATTAAGAAATAATTTTAAAAACCTCGATGCTTCCTTTTTTAGTACTGGCAAACCTTCGATATCCGGGTATTGTGAGGCTACACCTTTCCTTAGTGCTTTTATCTCAGCTTTAGTTGCAATTTTGGGAGGAGTTAATCCGGGCACACCCATTCCCATACGCATAAATTTAATATCTGAAGACTTCTCAATCTCATTAACAAGTTTTAAAACCTCTCTTATTGAAGCTTTACCTAATTGTTCCAGGTTACATTCTTTGAGCTTTTGTTGTACCAACTCAAATGGAACTATTGTTTCTTTCATATAATTACAAGCATTAAATTTGTATATTATAACTGCTCACTTTTCCAGTCTTATTCTGGCATCAACCACAGTAATTGTATCCTGACTTCCGATCAGGGGATTCAGATCTAATTCCTTAATTTCTGTTGCATATCTGAGTAATGAAGATAAACGAACGATTATTTCAGCAAATTTATCTTCATTTATTCCTGGCTGCCCCCTTGCACCCTGAATAATCCTGTAACTTTTTAGATTACGTATCATTGAATATGCCTCGTTATAAGTTAAGGGAGCCAGACCTGACGAATGATCTTTAAGGACTTCAACAAATATTCCCCCTAATCCGCATAAAATAACGTGTCCAAACTTTGGTTCATATTTTGCTCCAATAAATAATTCCATACCGGATAGCATCTGCTGAATTAAAACTCCTTTAACGTTTTTTATTTTCATCATACGGTGGAATTCAGCAAGAAGATGTATTTCTGACTTAATATTAAGGGTAACACCACCAATTTCTGATTTATGGACAGGTCCGATTGCCTTTAAAACAAGTGGATATCCAATATCTTTTACACCGCCTATTAGAGTCTTCTTCGATTTTGCAAACCTTTCCTTAACTATAGGTATGCTGGCATATTCCAGTAAGAGTTGAATAGAATCTGGTTCCAGGAATCCCGACTTTGAACTGTCTATTATATTTCGAATTTTTGGTATATCAACACCTTTAAGAAAGATACCTTCTTCGGCCGGTTTAGGTGTATTATATACTTTAGTCAGTGCTTTTCCCAACACAACTTCATCAGGAAAGTTAATATGTCCCTTTAATAAAAATTCTTCAACTTCATTTTTTGCACTGCTAATTGATGGTAGTATAGGAAAAACCGGCTTGGAAGAATTCTCCATTTTATTATGCAGAACTTCATAAATATCGTATACATTACTAAGACCGGTACTTCCAAAAATAACAATCATGCCATCAATATAATCCAGTTTTTTATCACAATACTCTATAACTTCTCCCAGCTGCTCAGCATTTCCTGTAGCAAGTAAATCTATTGGATTTGATGCTGATGCGTATGGATTTAGCATCGATAATAATTCTTCATTTTGCTTACCTTCAATTTGAGGAATATTCATCCCGCCATCTGATAAAGCATCTGCTAACATTACAGCCGGACCTCCTGAGTGTGTAATTATTGCCAGATTCTTACCTTTAAGTTCTTTATGCATTAGTATTGATGCTACAGTAGTCAGTTCCTCCCTGCCAAAACACCTGACAATTCCGGCTTTTCTAAATAAGGCTTCTACAGCTGAATCCGAACCTGCTAATGAGCCTGTATGCGATAATGCAGCTCTCCTTCCTTCTTCTGAACTACCAGATTTTATAGCCGCTATTTTGTAATCCTTTCTTATTAACGAAGATGCATGCTTAAGCAGTTTATCAGGATCTCTGATTTTTTCCAGATAGAGTAATTTAATTTTAGAGCTTTTTTGATCAGCTGAAGTATTGTCCCAATATTCCAATATATCTTCAACTCCTAATTGTGCACTATTGCCAACAGAATAGACATTTGCAAAGGTAATTCCTTTTGGAAGTGCTGATTCAATAATAAATACTGCCGTACCACCTGACTGGGAGACAAAATCGCATCCTTTTTCATCAAGTTTAGGTACAGGAGATGTAAATATTCCCTGGTAGTTTGGGGTAATTACTCCTATACAATTAGGTCCGATTAGGCAAGCTTTGGCCTTATTTACTATATTGACTATTTCTTTTTCAAGCTTAGCACCATTTTCCCCCTCTTCACTGAAACCAGCAGATATAATAATAAAGACTTTTGTATTCTTTAACCGGATTAAATCCTCAATTGTCTTTTTACAATATTTAGCTGAGATTGCAAGAAATGCCAAATCAGTATCAGGTAAGTCTGTAACTACTTTATAGCTCTTTACTCCCTGAACAACATCTTCCTTGGGATTTAATACATACAGATTTCCTTTGTAATTGCCATTTAAAATATTTTCCAGTAATTTTCCGCCGGGTTTATGTTTATTGTTGGAACCTCCAACAATAACAATACTTCTTGGATTTAAAAGCTGATCATTTATCATACTGGAAATATTTTTATTATATTCAAATCCAGGATAACCAAAACTAAGAAATAACAAGTTATCAAATCTTAATTTACAACTTTTTAACCTGACTTTATAATTAATAATTAAGTTTTATTAAATGGCTTATTATAAAGCATATATCATCAGATTCCATAATAAATTCATTACAAAATAATATTATAAATACCCAATTATTCAAATTATAGGTACTTACAAGGGTAAATTGGGATAAAAGGTTAATATACGGGGCGAAATTTACTATATAGGGATAAATATCTATTTTCTATCATATAGTTAATATTTTTATGTTTTATAAAACTGGATTTTTCGGCTTATTACATAATTTTGTCATTGTAATTTTCATAATAAATAAATTAGCATAAAATGCCTATATGGGAAACATCTATACCTGAGTATCTAACAAAAAAGCAGAATATCTTAAGGACTGTATTATTCACAGCAGTATTTGCGCTTGCTTTTATTAATTTTTATTCTCCTTTTAACGTAAATATCAGGTTTAATATCACTACCAAGATTCAACTTCTCATGTTTTCAAGCCTGATAATACTCACAGGTGTTCTTGTTATAGTAATCAGCAGAATAATATTGTACCATTACAGTAAAATCAAACGGATAAATTATTTACAATATATCCTCTGGGTAATAGCTGAAATTATAAGTATGGCAGCTTTTTATGCGATTTTTGTTAAGTTTATTCTAAAAGATGAAAGATACTTTACTGAAATATTCAAAGTCTCGATTAAAAATACTTCCCTTGTATTGCTTCTGCCTTATTCAATTTTATCCTTATACTTTTCCTGGCGTTTTAAGTCCGATCAGCTGGAAGAGCTTTCATATAAAGATAAAATTGCTGACTCTTCAAAAAAGATGATCCCTTTCCATGATGAAAAGGGTACTTTACGCTTTTCAATACTGCTCGAAGATTTATTATATCTTGAAGCAACTGATAATTATGTTACAATATTTTATGTAGATAATGGTAAAATAACGAAGTATCTCATTCGTAATTCTTTAAAGAACCTTGAGCCTAAACTCCAGCCAAAGAAAATTTTGAGGTGTCACAGATCATATATGGTTAACTTTGAAAAGGTTAAAATTATACATAAAGAGAAAGGGGGTCTTTTTCTTGAATTAGATATTGAACAAAAGTTTAGTCTTCCTGTATCAAAAACTTATGTAGCCTCTGTTATCGAAGCATTTTCGGAGTATACGGAATAATTGTTCTATTGCTCTATTGCTCTATTGCTCTATTGTTATATGGTTAGAAAAGGGGACAGCGCCTGAACCTATCCCACAATCTCACTTCTTATTTTATTTATGTCTTTCTCAAGTTCAGCTATCATTGTCAGAATTCTTTCAATTCTTTTCTTGCCTTCTCTGGTATTTGAATCAAAATCAGTATTTAATTCCTTATCTAACAGGTCAAAGGGTGTTCTTAATTCCTCAAGCTTAGTTAAATAATGATCTATGGCTTCATCATCAGAATAATTCTTTAGCATTTCAATGAGGTTATCAAGAGAATACTTCTGTTCTGAAACTCTTTCAAAAACTTCAATATTTTTGCTTTCCTTGGCTATATGCATGGCAATATATAATGCCTCTGTCCATCCTCCAAGAATTATTTGTGCAGCCGCACTATAGCGTTCATTTTCTTTTAAATAATCGTCAGTTGTAACATATGCCTCGTTGGCTATTATTATTAACGAATCCTTATCATTTATATTTCTGTCAAATCTCTCGGCAGTAGTAAGAAAATAATCACCAGGTATACCCAGTTCTTCTGATAATTTCTGCATAGCACTAAAATACCTGCCAGCAAATTCAATTTGCTCAAAGATTCTTGCATAACTTAAATCAACTGCATAAACTCCAATATTTAATGCCTTCTTTGAACTTGTTATATATTCAGAAATTTTTGATGTGCCGTTAAGCAAATCAGGATTAAATACTGCGCCAATTGATTCAAAAAGAGTAGACATTTCAACAGATAAATACATATTATAAAAAATTGGTAAGCCTGCGCCAATAGTATCAGCACTGTTAATTGCTTTTTTCCCTTCATCCAGACTAATACCCTCAAAATCAAAACTATCGGTTTCGGATTTAACTCCTGATTTACAACTAATTATAACAGCTAAAATAAATACTGTTGGTATGAAAATAAATCGTCTTTGTTTCATGATAATTACTTTATAATATTCATTAATAATACACGATAAAACTATTAATAATTTTAAAAATATGCAATTTATATAAGTGATTGTAGCTTGAACAAAAACTAAAAATATTGTAAATCAATTAAAAGATTTGTTAATATATATATTTCCCAATTAATTCCAGCAATCCGGAAGGAGTTATTGGTTTGGAAATATAATCATCAAAACCTGAGGAAAGATACTTTTCTCTATCTTCAGACATTGCATATGCTGTTTGTGCTATCATTATAATATCTCTATTGATTTTCCTTATTTCATCTGCTGCCTCCTGGCCATCCATTACAGGTAATTGTATATCCATCAGTATTATATCAATATCAGGATTATCTTTACACATTTGTATTGCCGTCTTACCTTCTTTTGCAAATAACAATTTCGCTTTTGTAGGTCTCAGGACTTCCTCGAAAAATTCGTTACTAACATCATCATCTTCGACTATGAGAATTTTTTTATTTGCCCATGACCCTAACTTCATCTTAGTAATTTTTGTTATGTTAAAGTTCGCTGGTTAAATCTTAGCCTGATTAAATGGCATGATAAATCATTGTGCTGCAGCCTAACTATGTTTCTCTTATAAATTTTTCCCAAAAATAGTCTTTTTATAATTGTTAGATACTATTTTATATTCCTTTTTAATGACTCTTTAATAATTATCCATAATCAATTAGCTTTAATTTCTTATTTAAAAGAGCATTAACTGGTATTATTAATATAATTTTTATTATTTACAATAAATTCTTTCAGGAAATCATATGCCTTGCTAAGATTATTTTTTGCATCTTCAGTCATTTCTTCAAGAAATTCCCACTTATAACCTTTAATATGAAGAAGATAAATATCAGGTGTTTTATTATAAATAACCTTACATAAGTTTAACAAATAGGACGGAGAGACTGTATGAGTAGTGAATTCCAATCTGTCTGAAGGTTTTACTTTAGTTAAATAGTAATCATTTATTTCTTCTTTTGATGCATCAATAAATATTACCAGGTTTTTATCAGCAATTTCCAGAGCATCTTCAATATTTAACTGATAATTGTAATCAACCTTAACAGACAGTATATTTTCTTCTTTTATCCAGTTATCAATTTTTTCCGAAAGAAAAATACCAAGTCCGTCATCCTGTCTTCCGGGATTTCCGTATCCATATATCAATATTTCCGGTACTTTATCCAACTAATAACTACGTTTCAGGTCAATAAGTTCATTATTTACATTATATAAAGATATTTCCAGTGGCATTTGACCAAGGGCATGTGTTGCACAGCTCAGGCACGGATCATATGCTCTTATTGCAACTTCAACTGCATTCATCATCCCTTCTGTGATTTTTAGTTTACCTTTCATTACTTTATTTGCAACAAAATTCACTGCCTCATTCATGGGCTGATTATTGTTAGTAGTGGAAACTATAAGATTTGCCATTACTATCTGGTCGTTCTCATTTATCTTGTAATGATGAAATAAAGTTCCTCGCGGGGCTTCTATTAATCCTACTCCTTCCAGTTGTTTTTGTCCTTTAGTAAGCAGTTCACCTTTTAAAATATCGGGATCATTCAGAAGTTGTTTTATCATTTCCGCAGAATGCAATATCTCAATTAATCTGGCCCAGTGCATATGCATAGACATATTATTTGGCTTTCCCTTTGTATAGGCCTTAAATCTTAAAAATTCCTTCTGGGCAACAGGAGTATCAATGAATTCTGCTGTGTTCATCCTTGCCAGCGGTCCAACCATGTACCAGCCTGCATTCTTACCAAGCTCCTTTAAATAGGGAAATTTCATATAACTCCATGATCTTACTTCCTCATCAATATATTTATAATATTCCTGATAATCAATATCATGAAGTATTGTTTTACCCTCGGCATTTACAGCACGCAGTACGCCATGATATAAATCCAGGGCGCCGTCTTTTCTTACCAGACTCAGAGAGCTTGAAGGAAATACTGAAAAGTTATCAATCAAATCTTTATTCTTTGAATGATATTCATGAAAAAAATCAAGTGCAGCCTGAGACCATTCAATCATTTTATTGATATTCATTGGTTCAAGTCCGTTTAACAAATATTCTTTATCCTCTGTTGAAAGGTGTTTATTTATGCCTCCTGGTATTGCACCTGTTCCGTGTATTTTTTTTCCCGCAGTAGCTTTTATAACTTCCTGTCCGTATTTTCTCATAAGAACTCCCTGGACTGCCAGCTCCTTATTTTCGATCGTAACCCCAATAATATTCCTTTTCAGGGGATCGGCATCTACTCCAAATAACAGATCCGGTGAGGCAAGATGAAAAAAATGCAATGTATGCGATTGAAAGATTTGACCATAATGCATTAATCTTCTCATCTTTTCCCCTGTTGGAGTCAGACCTTCACCTGTACCTGCACCTACAATAACATCCATTGCTTTCGCAGCTGCAAGGTGATGGCTGACCGGACATATGCCGCATAATCTTTGCACCAAAACAGGTGCTTCCCAATAAGGCCTGCCCTGTGTAAACCTCTCAAAACCTCTAAACTCTACTATATGTAATCTTGTCTGTTCAATATTACCATCATTGTCCATATAGATAGTAACCTTTCCATGTCCTTCGACTCTGGTAACCGGATCAATTGTTATCTTTTGTCCCATTTCTCTTACCTCTTTAATCAAATTTTATATCATCATAATCTAATTTCATTTCTTCACCATTAATTATTGCAATCAGTGCTTCATATATAAGATCTGCACTCGGCGGACAGCCGGGAAGAAAATAGTCAATTTTCACTATCTCATGACAAGGATAAACCCTGTCCAATAGTATTGGAATTTCAGGATCATTAGGGATAATTTTATCCTGATTACCTATTACGGTAACACTGTTTATATATGCTTCCTCGAGACATTCCTTAATAGGTATACCATTTCTTAATGCCGGCAATCCTCCCATAATTGCACATTCTCCTACAGAGACAAGGATTTTGCAATTCGAACGAAAATCTCTTAGAATATGAACATTTTCACTATTGCAGCATCCACCTTCAATAAATCCAATGTCACACACTTTAGTAAATTTCTTAATATCATTTATAGGTGATTTATTAAACTCCACTAATTCAATAAGTTCTAAAATTCTGTCATCTATGTCGAGTAATGACATATGGCATCCAAAACATCCTGCCAGTGATGTTGTTGCTATAATTGGTTTACTCATTGTTTTTTTCCTTTATTATTTAGAAACATTAATTTCATCAATTTCGCTTCCAATAGGTTTTTCATCATATTTACGTTTGCCTATAGGTATGGAAAATCCTTTTCCTTTGTAAATAATAGATCCGACAGGGCACACATCCATAGCTTTCTGTGCAAGTTCATCCGTAAGTTGATGACCCAATTTATTATCTACAATCACTTCTGTTCTGGTACTTCTTCTTCTGTAAGCAAAAACACTTCTGCCCTTCTCATCTTTAATAGTACGGATACACCGCTTACAAAGAATACACCTGTTTTGTTCCTTTATAATCTTTGGAATAGATGCATATACTTTCCTCATTGGAAACTGGTATGGAAATCTCGGCGCCATGATTTTGAAACGGTATGCTAAAGCCTGAAGTTCGCAATTTCCGCTTTTTTCACATGAAGGGCAAAAATGATTACCTTCAATAAATAACAATTCTATTATTGATTTTCTGAGTTCATTTATCTTATCAGTATCATTTTCAATAATCATAGCATTAGCAATTGGTGTAGTGCATGCAGTCATTAATCTTCCATTTACCAGCACGGTACATATCCTGCAGCTTCCTCTGGGTTTTATGCCCGGGTAATTACATAAAGCCGGAATATATATTCCGTTTTCTTTTGCAGCACTAAGTATGAACTGGCCTTTATTAGCCATACATTCCCTTCCGTCAATTGTGAATTTTACGATTTTTTCCATTTCATTCTATTTTAAACATTAGGTATTCTGTTTGCTGCTTCACAGGACTCTTTGATGGCAGCATTTAAATCAAAACTAGTTGCAAAATCTTTGTTCTTTTGTACCTTTTCTTCATATAAATTTCTAAAATTCTTTATACTGGATAAAATCGGATTAGCAGCAGTCTGTCCTAAGCCACAACGACTGGCTTTTAATATCTTGCCCCAGCTGACCATATCATCAATATCCTGCATAATTGCTCTTCCATCGATCAGGTTTTTAAGCTTGGTTTGAAGCAGTCTGGGTACAATCCTGCAGGTAGAACAACTGCCACATGACTCTTCAATAAAAAATTCCATTGAGGGGTACACAATATCAGATAAGAGATCCCTCTTATTACTGATTATTATGATTGCTCCTCCTGTGGCAAGATCCTCATATCCTAGTTTTCTGTTAAATTCATTTTGTGCAATCAGTGCCCCTGAGGGCCCCCCTACATGTACTGCCTGTATATCTGTTGCACCAGCCATATCAAGAATGTCATTTAAAGTTATACCCCATTCAATTTCATAAACACCAGGAAAACGGCAATCACCAGATATACTGATTATTTTGGTTCCTGTTGATTCGTGTGTACCAAGTTCTCTGTACCATTCACTTCCATTTATAATTATCCTGACAACAGCACAAAGAGTTTCAACATTATTTACTACAGTAGGCATATTTTGATACCCGTTTTCAACCGGAAAAGGAGGTGCGTCTCTGGGTTCTCCTCTTTTACCTTCAGCAGATTCCAGTAAAGCGGATTCCTGACCACAAATATAGGCTCCGGCACCATACTGAATTCTTATATTGAAATTAAAACCTTTCTTACCGCATATATCTTTGCCTATATAGTTATCCTTCATAAATTTTTGAAGTATATCTTCCAGATATTTCTGTAAATATTTATATTCATAACGGACATATATTATTCCTTCAGTAGCTCCTACAGCATATCCGGCTATAACCATTCCTTCAAGAAGCAACATGGGTAATTCAGTCAATATTACCCGATCTTTAAAGGTACCTGGTTCACCTTCATCAGCATTGCAAAAGATATATTTCCTGTCTCCTGAAGAATTTCTGCAAAACTGCCACTTTAGTCCGGTTGGAAAACCTGCTCCTCCCCTTCCCCTTAAATTAGAGACTTTAATCTCTTCAATTACTTCCTCAGGTGTCATATTCAATACTTTATATAATGCCTCGCCCACCTTGTAATTTGAATCCAGTGTCGGACCTTTCTTCATTATATTATTGTTAACAACAGCCTTGATAAATTCCGAACTGTTCTTCCCGTCACCATAACCCGCTGAAAACATATTGTCAACGTTCTTACCCTGCTTAATATCCCTGACTATTTCTTTTACCCTGAATGGAGTTAGTTTGGTAAAAATGCGGTTATTTATTATAGCAGCAGGTTCCTGATCATTCATACCGATACAGGATGTATTATATAATCCTATCAGTCCATCAGGAGTTACCTGTCCGATTTTAATACCTGTTTCTTTCTCAAATGTAGATACAACTTCTTTCCTGCCCATCATATTCGCAACAGCACTATTATTAATATAAATGGCATATTTTCCAACCGGTTTCAATGAAAGGAAATGATAAAATGATGCTGTTTGTATAACATCAGCTTCAGATAACATCAATTCATCTGCAATGAGCTCAATAGCCTCTTTTGATATAAAACCAAATTCCGCCTGCAAATCCAGTAACATATCCAATAACCTGTAATTATCTTTATTATACTTTTCAATTATACTCTTTAAATTATTTTCCATAGAATTAGTAATTTTTAATTATTTACAATAATTATATACAATTTGTTAGGATCCTTTAAAAATCTCATTTTTGTATTTCTTAATTAAAAAGTAACTATTAAATAGGGGGGTAAATCAGGGATTAATTTCTACATTTAATACTATTATTATCTAAAAAAAAAGTAAGAACCTTAAAGGTTATTTCAAACTTACAGGATGAAAGAAATCTTGTTTCAGGATAATAAATTATGAAATTAAACCTCTTATACGATTAACATATCAAGATTTCATTAAATGACTTACAATAATCAGAAATCAATATCTCTTGCCCCGTAATTATAATTAGCATAAAAATTCGATAGTGTATCATAAATGTCTTCGAAAGAAACAAAATGTTTCTTACAACCAATACGCGAACAAACATGAACCTTTCCTCCCTTTTCAAGATTGAAATCGATTATAGGAGCATCACAATCATCACATAAACTGGTTCCGGAAAATTCCTTTTTGCAATGGGGACAAGATAATCTGGCTATTTCACCTTCTATTAAATCTATATTACTAACCTTCTCATAACAACCATAAGTTGAACATAAATTTATTACTCCTTTACTTTTACCCACTCCTATGTGAACCTTGATACTAGGTTTCCCATTAAGATATTGAGTATAATCCATAAGTGATTTTTTGCAATTAGGGCATTTTACTTTAAGTGATATTAGATGCTTACCCATGGTTCAGTGTTTTTTGTATAAATTACAATAAAAAATATCTGATAATTTATTGATTAATATACAACAATAGAGTACTATTTGCAAGTTTTAAAGTAGAGAAATTGAAAATATTTTTTTCTATTGCTCTATTGCTGACACATATCCTGAAATTTCAGGATGACAATATTCGATTTATATTCTCCACTATTCTGTCTGCTGATTCCTTTACCTGCCTGCTAAGTCTTTCCCCAAAATTCAGTGAAGCAGGCTGAATTCCCAAAACAAGTACTTTCATTTTAAAAAATTCCGATATTCTCTTAAGTGAAATATTATGGGTATTTGTAGTAAAGTCTTTTATCTTTTCAACCGGAAGCAAATCAAAATAACCCGGCTTTTTATTAAAATTTACACAATCAACAAGAATTAATATATCCGGATTTAAGTCATTAATTTTTGAAATGTAATTTTCAATGCTTACCTCCGCTATTAAAGTCCCTATATTATTTGCTGCCATTATGTTCCTGCATATGTATACACCTGCACCGTCATCGCTTCTTAGTATATTACCTATTCCGACAAACAGCAGACTCTTATTCTTCTGCTTCAGGAAGTACTTATGTAATTCGACCAATTTGTATTATTTTATTCTATAGTCTTTATATATCTTATTATCCGATAAATGTAAATTACAAAAGAAAAAATAAAATCAGGAGGAAAAAGGTATAAATGCTGGTAATTTCACCGAAAAAGATATACCTGGTTTAACCGGAAGAGCCTATATACTCTTTACCAGCACCTTTCTCAGGCAGTTCGGACAGATGATATTAAATGTATCCTTTCTCTTTAATTCATCTTTAACATCAAAACTAACATCTTTAGGCTCGGCAAGTTTTAATTTCTCATTCAGCATATTCAGGTTAAGGATAGAAGAATAGGCTATCGGACCTAGCTTTTTATGCAAATATTGTATATGTTCCTTTGTTGTTATTATAGCGCCGCAATTCTCGCATACAAGAAGTTCTTTTTCCTGTTTCTCAACCAGCTGAGATCTGTCAAAGGTTGCCAGATCAAATATTTTATCTGATAACTTAACACCCTTGCCCGTAATACAATGGTCCTGGCATTGTCCGCAAAAAATACATAATCCGTAATTTCTTTCAATAACTCTTAGCTTCTTCTTTTTATCATCTTTAAAAGTTATGGCATGTGGAGGACATACATTAGCGCAAGTTTCGCAACCAACACAATTTTCATCATCAACTACCGGCTTCCCTCTGTAATTCTCAAACGGAGTATGCGGCTTTTTAGGGAATTTTGTTGTATAAGCCGGAGTCAATAATGAAATTACCGCTTCTTTAACTTCTCTTAATTTAGGATACTTCATTTTTTCGATTCTTTATTTTTATCTGATCCGGCGACTTCTTTATAATCATCTTTAACACTTTTCTCTCCCAGCTTGATGCCAAAGAAATATGAACCTCTGATAAGGGCATGTGCAGCTACTGTAGCTGCGAAAAATAATAATGGAATGGCGATCAAGGCTTTAACCCCTATTTCATCAAATCCGTAATATACTATAAGGCTAAGAAGTATACTGCAGGTTCCAAGTGTTACACATTTGGTTGCTGACTGCAGTCTGTTATACACATCAGGTAACCTTAAAAGTCCGATGCAACCAAATAAATTAAATAAAATACCTATTGATAGCAGTATTATAAAAATAATTTTACTCATTTAGATTTCTTCCTCCTAAATATTTTGCTAAAGTTAATGTGCCTATGAAACTTAAAATAATCCACGCAATTCCAATATCAATAATAAACATACGATCAGTTATGACTGCTATTATTGCGCAGATACCAACCACGAGAATACCGAAAATATCTATTCCAACCATTCTGTCAGCTATTGTTGGCCCTCTTATTATTCTGTACAGACAGAAGAAACAAAGGGCAATCTGAGTATACAAAAAGTAATAAAGCAGCTGGTTCATTTTTAATTTTTTATCGTTAATTATTCAAATATCTTCTTTATATATTTCTCGAATCTTCCTGCAACTTTCTTGCTATATACTTCAGGATCAGTACTGCTTACATAAATCCAGTGTACATATAAAGTGTCATCTATCAAATCTACAGTAATTGTTCCCGGTGTCATTGTAATTGAATTGGCCAAAATAGTTTTTGCCATATTTGTTTTCAGGTTGAGTTTTACTTTTACGATCCCCGGTTTTATGGGCATAGCAGGATGCAATACCCTGTATGCCACATCGAAATTAGCTTTAATACACTCCCATATAAACACAATCAGGTAAATAATAAACCAGAAATACCGCTGAGGCTGCAGCATTTTCCACACAGGTTTAACAAAATGTTTTGCAAATACCAATACAGTAATTAATGATGCGACAGCACCAACAATTAAATTAGGAGTTTCAATACTATAAGTAAAAAGTAACCAGAAACCCAGCAATATTATAAAAGCAAAAATGTATTTCATATTATATTTCTTATAATATTAACAAATAATTAGCTTTATTAATCAAAGTATTTACAGCAGGTTCCATTACTGCTTCCCTTATTCCCGGTATTATCAGCAAACTAAGGCCAATACACAATATAGCCAGTACAATCATTGAAAAGCACATTGTAAAAGGAACCTCTTTTAAATTATTTATTTTATTATTTGCTTTACCATAAAAAGCATATTTCTGAAGCTTTAAGAAATATGCCAACGTAATAATACTAATAACAATAGCAATAGCTGCAAGCCAATAATACTGTGCCTGGATTGCAGCAATTATTATAACCAGCTTACTGAAAAATCCATTGAAGGGTGGTATACCTGAAATTGCCAGGGAGGCTATTAATGAAGAAGAAGATGTGACTGGCATCTTACTTGATAAGCCACCCAGCTTTTTTAAATCCCTTATTCCTGTTCGATGTTCAACAGCTCCTGCACTTAAAAACAGTAATCCTTTAAATACAGCATGGTTGACCAGGTGAAACAATCCTCCAAAAATTGATAATGCCGCTATGGCTTTATTTCCATTTGTTGTTAAAATAAGAAGTCCGATTCCCACTCCCATTATAATATATCCGACCTGGCTGATACTTGAGTATGCCAGCAAGCGTTTAATATCCCATTGTCCGATTGCTAATAATGATCCTATTACCATTGACAAAACACCTAAAGTTGTTAAGGTTAATGCTATTTCATGTGATATGGCAAACATATTAAAGAATAATCTGATAATAGCATAAATTCCAATTGCCTTTATTAGTACTCCTGATAACATGGATGATATGGGGGAAGGCGCTGAGGAATGTGCATCAGGCAGCCATGCATGAAATGGTATAATTGCTGCTTTCAGTCCAAAACCGGCAATTAATACAAGCTGAGAAAAGATTAGAATTTTATTGTAAGTACCTGCCTTTATCAATGTGGCAATATCAGCAATATTTAATGTTTTTGTGTTCCAATATAAAAGACCTATACTAAAGAGTATTAATAAAGAAGCCATACCACCAAGAACCTGGTATTTGAATGATGCTTCCAGTTCTTCTTTTTCAATACCAAAGGCTACCAGTGCATACGAAGCAATAACTGCAATTTCTAAAAATACAAAAAGATTAAACAAATCACCTGTAAGTATTACTCCATTCATGCCGGCCACCATAAGAGAGAATAAAGCGTAAAAGTTATTTTCTGCCGTATATTTCTTAATGTAGGATATAGCGTAAAATCCCGAAAGGAATGCTATCAGGTTTACAATACATAACATAAAGATACTGAGTCCGTCCAGCACAAAATATATTGCTATAGGTATATTGCCAACTGGTTCCCATCCACCGATTTTGTATGTTAACGGCTCATTAATTCCATTTAATATGAACTTTATGCTTAAAGCCAGAAGAAAAAGGAAAACCAGTGAGGTAATAGTCTTTTGAAAGCCTTTAATAAATCTTCCTATTACAGGAATAAGAAATGCAGCACCAAGGGGCAGTATTACATATAATGGAATTAATTGCTCCATAATCATCCTTTTAAACTATTTATTTTTCTTATATCAAAAGTGTTATATTTCTTATATAATCTAATTGCAATGGCAAGCAGCATAGCATTTGTAGCCAGTCCGATTACAATAGCTGTTAGCACCATTGCCTGCGGTAATGGATCAACAAATTTTGCATTTGGTATATTCTGAACAATAATGGGTGCAATTCCTTTATCGATATATCCTATTAATGCAAAAAACAGGAACAAACTAAATTCCATTACTGAAAGGCCTATTACAATTTTAATTACATTCCTTTTAGTTAATACTCCAAAAAGTCCAACCAGGAATAATATAAAACATAACAAATAAACAATCATTTTAATACCTCTTCTTTATAAATTACTAATGCCAGAAAAATAGTGAATAATGCTGCTGCAACTTCAATTCCAACAGCTATATTATATAAAGGAATTACGCCCGCACTTATTAATTCACCTATTACTCCTTTGGGCAGATAATTTGCGAAAAAGACCTTTGTCCCTATAAATATTGCAGCAAATGCCAGTACTGTAAATAACAGTATTCCAAGACTCTCAACAACTGATGACCCCTCCTCCCGTTTCTTTAATTTTAAGATATTACTCCCATAGGCAAGTACCAGTAAAACAAATGAACCTGCCACAACTGCTCCACCGGCAAATCCTCCGCCAGGGGTAAGATGTCCGTGTGTTATAATATAAATTCCATACAGGAAAATTAACCCAACAATAAGTTGTGTTACTTTTTTTACTATTGGAGTCATACCATTCATAATAATAATTTATTCTTATTTCTTACCTTTTGCTCTTAAAATTGTTAATATTCCAATGACTGCTGTAAACAATATTGTTGCCTCACCCAAAGTATCATATCCTCTGAAATCAAACAGAATCCCGGTTACAAGATTTGCGCTGCCGGTCTGCTCTGCTGCTTTTTCAATATATGCCGTTGACATCCTTGTTACATGTTCGCCAAAATGATCCAGGGTAAAAATGGATTCCTTGAAAAAATATAACAGGAACAATGCAAAAACCACTACCAGTATAACATTAACAATATACCTCTGGTGAACATAAGATACGCCGTCTATGTTTACCACTGCCTTTTCTTTAAGTTCTTCTCTTGTGCTGTTCAAAACAACAGCAACCATTATCACTAATGTAATTGTTTCTACAACAATTTGTACTATAGCCAAATCAGGAGCCTGAAGAAGCAGGAAGCAGATAACCAGCCCATAACCAACAATCCCGCAAGAGATAAGTGCCGATAATAAATCCTTTGCATAGAGGGCATAAATTGCTCCCAATATCATAAAGACAATTACTATTGAGAGTACTATTTCCATATATTTATAATTTTCAAATCTTTATCAGATTAAAAATATTAACATTATAATAAGTCCGGCTAAGATCCAGATTGCATAGTTTGATAAAACTCCATTATGTGCCAGACTAAATTTCTTATTAAGCCAGAGTACTATATTTTTGGATAAATCGTATATGTCAAACCACTTTTCTTCTGCCTTTCTGTATATAAATGAAAACGACTTAAAATTAGCAATAGTCTTATAAAATTCCGTTGAAGCAAAACCTGTCTGTTCCCTAAATGTTTCCCCTCCTACAAAACTGTCATCTACCCGGAAGTTTTTAACATTACCTACTAAATAAATAATAATACCCAGTATTATTGAAATCAATATGAGCAATGAAATTGTTGTGGAATTCCATGCTCCTACATACTGAAAATCGCCCGCAATGGGGATGAAAGTCCTTGGTATTACAAAATTTGTTGCGAAAACACCAAAACCGATACAAATTAAAGCAAGAACAACTTGTGGAAACCACATAATTATACTGACTTCCTTAACATCTTTTAAATCTTCCCTCCTTCGGCCCAGGAAGGCTCCTGATATAAATTTGATAAAACTGGCCAATGTCAGCGCAGAACCTATAACCGCCAGAGACAGCCATATAATCCACAGTTGATTCGCTACGCCCGGTGTTTTTCCAAAATCAATTATTCCCTGGTATATAGTCCATTTGGAAGCAAAACCGTTCAGAGGAGGGATACCTGAAATTGACAATGCAAAAACCAGTCCGGTTATAAATGTTAAAGGCATAGCCCGGGATAATCCACTGATATCATCTAAGTCTTCTTTTCCTGTGCTCTTTTCAATACTTCCTGCAACCAGAAACAGTCCGCTCTTATATAAAGCATGGTTCATCATATGAAATAATCCCCCGATAATCCCCAGAGGAGTTCCCAGTCCGAGACCTGTCACCATATAACCTACCTGTGATACCGCATGATAACCCAACAGCTTTTTATAATTATGTTGTATCAAGGCCATCATTACAGCAATGATTATTGTTGAAACACCTATGATAATTATTACCAGTCTCAGCCATTGATTAAGTATAAAAACATCATTACAGATTCTTGCCAGGAAATAAATTCCCAGAAGCTTGTCCAGGGATGCCGGCAGGTAAGCTGAAGATGAGGCAGGTGCTTTTTTTACATAGTCAGGAATCCATGTGTGAAAAGGAATAGCTCCTGCTTTTGTAAAACTTCCAATAAGCAAAGTAATAAATGCTATATTTCTGATTGCATCTGTTGTATTTATACTTAATTCAGACATATTGATAGAACCTGTAATCTTCCATATAATCCCTATTCCTAATAACATTATACCATCAGATGCACCAATTATAACTAATGTTTTCTTGGCAGCGGCCGAGCTCTCCTCATCATAGCCCTTAATCAATTTATAGCATGTAATAGCCAGAATACCCCAGAAAACAACAAATAGTATAAGATTATCTGCGAGAACTGCGCCAAATGATGAACCCAGAGTTATAAGTACATAGGGATAGTAATTACGTATACCCTTTGCTTTGGTTATATAAACAAGTGAATAGATAACAATAATAAATCCGAAAAAGCCAATTAACAATGCGATTAATTTACTCAGGCTGTCAATGTTAACAGCCGTATATTTACCAACCCCTTCAAGCCATGTATTAATAACCTGACTTTTAATTGTAATAGCATCCATAAGATTGGCTTTTCCTGCAAGACTCTTCTGAGCAAAAATATCGTAAGCAAAATAGAGTACCGGTGCAGCAATAATTAGTGAAATTATTCCTTTAACAGTTTTTATTTTCTCCGGTAAGATAAATAAAACTACACCTACAAGTATAGGTATAACAATTATTGCTGTTATAACAGTCAAATATGAATTATCTAATAAAATATCGTTCATTTTACAGGTATTACAACTTTTTTCTTATTTCTTCAGTTTTTTTGTGAGATAGCTTTAATATATCTTCTCCATTAAGAATCTTGTCTCTGGTATTATAATCATAGGCATAAGCCATTCTTTCGGTACAACAATAGCAGGGATCAACAGCTGCAAGTGAAATTGTAGCGTCTGTTATTGTCTGTCCGACACATGATTTTTTAAAGGTTGCTATATTCACATAGCTGGGAGCTCTTACCTTATGCCTTACCGGGTAATTTGAACCATTTGTTACAACAAAATGAAATACTTCACCGCGGGGAGCTTCAGCATGACCTGTACCGTATCCGGCAGGCACCTCCCTAACTTCTACTTCAATATCTCCTTCTTTTGTCTTTTTCAGTCCGTCAAGGCATTGTTCAATTATTGAGATTGATTCATACATTTCCAGAAGCCTCACTTCAGCCTTTGCAAAAACATCACATCCTTTGGCGGTAATAACTTTCCAATTTACTAACGGATATGCAGCATATGGATCGTCCTTCCTGACATCTATAGCAACATCTGAAGCCCTGGCTGTCGGACCTACCGCTGCGTAATTAATAATATCTTCTTTTGTTAATATACCTACTCCTTTTGTTCTTGCATGTATAACAGGATCATCCATTACAGCCCCTGTGAGCAGATCATTCTTTTTCTTGAAAGAATCCAGTACTTTCTGTATTCCTGGTATCTTATGTTCTTCAATATCTCTTCTGACGCCCCCAATCTTGAACATAGCGTAACTATTCCTGTTGCCAGTAATGATCTCAAACAGGTCAAGAATAGGTTCCCTGTATTTCCATGCCCACATAAATACAGTATTATAACCAAGAAAATGGCCGGCAAGACCAACCCATAATAAATGACTATGTATCCTTTCCAATTCTCCAATTATGCTGCGTATATATTTTGCCCTGTCAGGTATTTCCACTCCTGCTATTTCATCCATACAATTTGCAAATGCAAAGGGATGTGAAGTCGAACATATACCACAAATTCTTTCAACAAGGAAAAATGCCTGATCAAAAGTTTTTGATTCGCTCAGTCTTTCTATGCCTCTATGATTATAACCGGTCTCCCACTTAATATCTTTCACAATCTCTCCATCACAGTATAATTTGAAAAGTTCAGGTTCTTCCTGCAGCGGATGATATGGTCCTATTGGTATTATTTTACTCATCTTTTTCGCTTTTAGCTATTAGCTTTCTACTATTAGAAATTTCTAATTCCTGTATGGATAAACTCCCTTAGCCCAGTTTCCTTCAGAAATAAGTTTCTCGAGGTTAGGATGGCCTAAGAAATTTATGCCTAATATTTCATGCATTTCACGCTCAATCCAGTTTGCTGCTTCAAACAATCCTGTTAATGATTCTACTTCCGGTTTTTCTTTTGGGAGAATTACATGCAAATTAGCTACCAGTCCTGAAAAATCATTACTAAAATGATAATAGATCTCAAATCCTTTTTTAGAATCCAAAGCAGAAGCAATAATAAACCTTAACTTAAGTTTATTAAACAAATAATCGGCAGCCCTGATTAGTGCGTCTTTCTTAATAGTGACTGTTGCACGTGTTGCACTTTTTATTTCTGTTTCTATTATATCTCCCTTTAGATAATTCTTAATATTATCTATGTCTTTTATTGATACCATCTGCTTAATTCTTATTTTATTTATTAAGAAGCTTTACAATACCAGCTAGTATAGCCTCTGGTTTTGGCGGACATCCGGGTATATAAGCGTCTACCGGGATAATTTTGTCAACCGGACCGGCAAAGGTATTACCTTCTGCAAATATACCACCTGTACAGCCGCAGGCTCCTATTGCAATCACTATAATTGGCTTGGGGGCCTGCCTGTAAATTTCAAGGAGTCTTGGTTTATCCTTTTTATTGATAGAACCGTTAACCAACAAAACATCTGCATGTCTTATGCTTCCCACGAGTTGCATCCCAAACCTTTCGACATCATATCTTGGTGTGAGGCAATCGAGAATCTCTATATCACAGTTATTACAGGATGCTCCACCAAAGTGAAACAAAAAGAGTGATTTCTTAAAACAAAATTCTTTAAAGCCCAATTTCTCAAATTTTAATATCCAAAAAATATCAAAACAATAGCAATAATAGCCAGCAGGTTCATCCATACAAAGAAGAACCGCATGGCTTGACTTATTCTAACCCTGGGATTAGTATTTCTTATCAGTGTTAAGATTAATACTATGGCCAACACTTTTAATACCGTCCATAAAATTCCTATTCCTTCAAAATTAAATCCTTTCATAAAAAGTGCAACAACAAATGCAGGCAGAGTAAATAACATCATGTATTTAGTCAGTTTAATCAGGGCATAGGCAGAACCAGAATATTCAATAAATGAACCATGTGTTATCTCTGTTTCTGCTTCAGCCATATCAAAAGGTACAAGACCTAATTTAGCCTGCAGGCAAAAGATTACCACAATAAATAATATTACACCTGAAACACTTCCTATGAATGCATTAGCGGGTTGTTGTGCATTAATAATATCATAAAGGCTGATACTCATATCGCTTTTAATTATTATAGCGATTAATACGAGTAAAAATGATAATTCATAGCTGATAACCAATTTCATTTCTCTTGAGGCTCCTATTGATGCTAATGGATTTCCGGATGCCAGTGCTCCTATAATATAGGATAAGGAAGGAATGGTGAGCAAATAAAATATAACTATGACATCGCCGGTAAATCCCGTTTTAATTCCGAGTAAAGGAAGAAATATCAGTACACTTGATACAGTAGCTCCAAAAAGCGAAAATACCGGTGCCAGTAAAAAAGTCATTTTTGATCCTTTAGCCGGAGTTATAGTCTCCTTAACCAGAAGAAGTTTGAAGAAATCATAAAATGGCTGTAATAAGGGAGGTCCTTTTCTGAATTGAACCCATGCCGTAATCTTTCTGTCAAAAAAAGACAATAATCCGCCTACAACAGCAACAAAAAGAAAGCCCGGATAAATCAAGTAGTAGAATAAATCTCTTAGCATATTTCTATTTTCTATTATTTAACTCATTCCCAAATATATTCTTTAACTAATATTTTATCGTTTAATTTATAAATGTTTTGTTTCGGATCCTCATCTATATCAACAATACTTACAATATCATCAGGGTATGCTGACGCAAATTTTTCCAGTTCTGACTCATCTGATAAGTTCATGTACTTGTAATCAGATGTTTTAACTTCAAATAAATCATCCATCATTGTTCCGAAAGGACAAATTGTAATACATGATTTACATCTGATACAAAGATTAACTGCCCTGTTAATGATCCCATCTTTATCTTTTTCAAGTGCATCTGCCGGACATGCATTTATACATGGAGCATTATCACATTTGCGACAGGTAAACTGAAATGTTGCAAGTTCCCTTATTGTCTTAAATGATTTATCGTCCGGACCTCTTTTGTAAATAGCCTCGGATTTACACTCATCCAGGTTCCTCAACTTATAAAGATCAATTAATACCTTTTTGCTCATACTTTTGCTAATTATAACCAAATATCCGGTTCATTTTTAATTTCTTCATAGGTAAAAACAGGTCCGTCTTTACATACAAAATATTTCCCCATCATACAGTGTCCGCATTTACCAAGGCCACATGACATATTCTTTTCCATTGATAAATAAATATCACTTCCAGGATATCCCATCTCCAGTAATTTCATTGTGCCAAACTTCATCATAACCGGCGGACCACAAACAACCGCTACTGAATTTTTTATATCTACCTTTATATCATCAAGTAATATGGTGACAACACCTTCCTTTTCCTCCCATTTGTCATCAGCATTATCCACACTTCTGTATACCTCAAATCTTTCTGTTTTTCTCAACTCATCAACAAAGGGTTTGTAGATGCATTCTTCGGGTGTTTTTGCTCCGTAACAAACCGTCACTTTCTTAAATTTCTCCTTCTCTGCCATCAGGTTATAGAGTAATGATCTTATGGGTGCAAAACCACATCCACCGCTAACAATTACTATTTCCTTACCATAGAATTGCTCTACAGGATAACCTCTTCCAAACGGGCCTCTTATTCCAACTACTTCTCCTGCTTTAAGTGCATGTACCTTTTCTGTAACATAGCCGGCTTTCATAATAGTAACTTCAAGCCTTCTTTTTTCAAGTGGTGATGAAGAAGGTGTAAAAGGAGCTTCACCATACCCATTAAGTGTAAGTTGAATGAACTCACCTGTTTTAAAAGAAAAATCAGCCTCAGGGATAAGAACAAGTGTCTTAATAGTAGGCGATTCAGTAATTACCTTATCAACTTTTGCTTTAAGAGGTTTATATATGCTTCCGATATTTGACACTTCTGTAATATTTTATTTTTTGTTCACTAATTCGGTGAATAATTCGTTTTTGTTTATACTGCCTATGCATGATTCGATACATCTGCCGCAACCTGTACATGCTATTGATTCAAACTTTTCAGGTTTCCATACATATTTACATAAGTATCTGTTTCTGAACCTCACATATTTCCTCCCAAGAGGATCTTCCCCTGCTGCTATCCTTTCAAACCCTGGATACTGGCATGCATCCAGTTGTCTTACTTTTTCAAAATCAGGCCTGTCAATTAAAAGGAAACAAGTACAAGTCGGACAAATAGTTGCACAGGCACCACAAGAAACACATGTCTTTGCATATTTCTCCCAAATTGCATCCTTTGATTTAATGATAAGTTTTCCGGTTTCCTTATAATCCGGTAAATTTTTGTAACTCTTTTTTAATTCCTTTTTAACAGCTTCTCTTTTTGTTTGCACTGCTTTTATATTCTCACTACTAATTTCATGTACAGTAGCTACTTCCTTAATCCTGGCAGCAATTTCAATTCCTTTATCCGTATTCACAAAAATTAATATTGAACCATTTAAAGAAATCAATGACAGGTCATTATTCTTTTCCGGATAAGGATTAATCCCATATGCAGTACAATGACAATGTTCCTGTGTAGTAAAACAATCTGTTCCAATAAGAATTGAATTTTCTCTTACATTCCTGTAATAGGGATCTATAAAATCTTTATCAAGATATATTTCATCTAACAAACTCACGCCGGCCAAATCACATGAGGGAATCCCCATGATTATATTTTTATTGTGAATTTTTTTGTTAATAACCACATTCTCCTTTACAGGCAGGAAGAATGTTTTAAGCGGTGTAACAGGCTTGGGAGTATTGTATATTATATCATTGATATTATTATCACCAACTATCTCGTAATCAATGCTATCACCATTATTAACAGGTGCATATACTATAAAAGATTCATTTAATTTCTGTAAAGCCTTTAACCAGTCGGCTGTAGCTATCTGGAAACTCTCCATTATATTTTTTTGTTCCAAATTTCACAATAAAGAAAGGTAAATATAGTTTAAATGATTATATTTAACAAAATTTTTAACAAAGAATCTTCTTATTTTAATATTAATATATATTTAATTTAAATAAAAGAAATAACTGCAACCTGACAATATAAAAAGGCAATTAAAATGCAATGATTAGTGATAAAGTCATAAAGAGATTTCTACAATATCGTATTTGCCTGATTAAGTTTCAAAGACTGGGATTTGAAAAGGTATTTTCCTACAACCTCGGTGAAGAAGTGGGAGTTACTCCTGAACAGGTGAGAAAGGACTTCTCATATTTCGGAATAAAAGGAAATAAAAAAGGAGGATATGATATTGAGAAATTACTAAAGGCAATTAGTCAAATATTTAAAAGAGATGAAGACAGAAATATTATCATTGTTGGGATGGGTAATATTGGCAAAGCCTTAACCAATTACAAGGGATTTCCTGAAAACAGAATGTTTATTGTTGCAGCTTTTGATTTGGATCCTGCAAAATATACGAAGAAATTTAATGTTCCTGTTTATCATCCGGATAAAATGGATAAAATTGTAAAGAAGCATAATGTAAAAATAGCAGTTATTGCAGTCCCGGAATTTGCGGGTCAGGAGACATGCGATAAACTTGTTTCATTGGGAATTAAGGGAATTCTTAATTTCTCTCCTATAATATTACGCGTACCAGACGATGTTTATGTTAATAATGTAAATCTCAGGAGTGAAATTGAAAGTTTGTTTTATTATGCCTGATGCTGAATGAGTTAATAGATTATTTGATAACTTATTTATTTACTATCAGATTTCAAGAATTAGCTGTTAGCAATAGAGCAGTAGAGCAATAAAACAATATAACAATAAAATCATATAATTAAAATTTAAAATTATTGTATTTTAGCTTTTAACTGCAGGCCATATAATCTAACACCGTAATATCGGATATAAAAATAATAAAATAGAAAACCCATACTATATAATATTATTGTAAAAAACCAGACAATGAAAATAGGCTGTGTAAAAGAAATTAAACATCATGAATACAGGGTTGGATTAATTCCGTCAGATGTCAGGTCATATATTTCCAGAGGACATAAGGTTATAATACAGAAAAGTGCAGGTAATGCTGCAGGATTTGAAGATAAAGAATACCAGAAAGCCGGAGCTGAAATTGCTGCTAACAGGGAGGAAGTTTATAATAACGCGGAAATGATAATCAAGGTAAAAGAACCAATACCTGAAGAATATGGTTTATTGCATAATGAACAAATACTGTTTACTTATTTGCATCTTGCAGCTGACAGAAAATTAACTGAAAATCTAATGAAAGCAGGAGTTAAAGCAGTTGCTTATGAAACAATTGAGGATGATGAGGGTCAGCTGCCATGCTTAAAACCAATGAGCGAGATTGCAGGCAGACTGGCAGTACAGGAAGGAGCCAAATATCTTGAAAAGACTTACGGAGGAAGAGGCGTATTACTTGGAGGAGTTCCGGGAGTAAGCAGAGGCAAGGTTGCAATTATTGGCGGAGGAGTGGTAGGCACAAATGCCTGCAAGATAGCAACAGGCATGGGAGCTGATGTAACTATCCTTGATATTAGTGCAAAGCGACTTGGATATCTCGATGATATTTTTGGATCCCGGATAACAACCTTATATAGTACAGATGCAAATATCGAAAAAGTCCTTATAGAAAGTGATTTAATAATTGGTGCCATATTGCTGACAGGAGCAAAAGCTCCTCACTTAATTACCCGCGAGCATCTGAAGCTGATGAAGAAAGGAGCTGTAATAGTGGATGTTGCAGTTGATCAGGGAGGATGCGTTGAAACAATAAGGCCAACAACACACGATGATCCGGTATATGTCATTGATGATATAGTACATTATGGTGTGACAAACATGCCTGGAGTAGTAGCACTTAGCTCAACCAAAGCACTTACCAGCGCAACACTTCCTTATGGATTAATGATTGCTGAACTTGGTCTTGAGGAAGCCTGCAGGCAATCAAATGCAATAAAATCAGGTGTTAATATATACAAGGGCAAATGTGTTTATCCTAATGTGGCAAAAGCCTTTGATATGCCTTGCTACTCAATTGATATGTTGATGGAATGAAGCTGTTGATTTTTATCTTAATACCTGTTAAGAGACATCAGTATGAAAAAAAATAAAAAACAGGGATTTTCTACAAAGTCAGTTCATGCAGGTGAAATCCGGTATAATGAGTACGGATCAATCACCACACCCATAGTGCAGTCTTCAACGTTTATATTTAAAGATATTGAAGAAATAAAAAAACTGACAAAAGGAGACCTGCATCGGTTTGAATATGGTCGTTACGGTAATCCTACCCAGCTTGCCGCAGAGAGAAAACTGGCAGAAATAGAAGAAGCTGAGGATGCAGTGCTATTCTCATCCGGAATGAGCGCGATAACCACCTCGCTTTTTGCATTACTGAAATCAGGTGATCACATAGTAATAACAGATGATGCATATAAACGCACACTGGATTTTTGCCAGACGTGCCTTGACAGATTCAATATTGAATGTACTGTGGTTAAAATGTGTGATTATAATGCAATGGAGAAAGCAATAAAACCCAATACGCGAATCTTTTTTTCCGAATCCCCGACCAATCCCTACCTCAATATTATGGATCTTAAAAGACTGATGAGTATATTTAAGGGAAGAGACATACTGGTAATTTCTGACAGTACCTTTGCCACCCCGTTTAATCAAAAGCCTCTGGAATATGGAGTTAATCTTGTAATACACAGCGGCACAAAATATCTTGGCGGGCATAATGATTTGCTGAGCGGAGTAGTACTTGGTAAAAAAGAACTAACAACGATTATACGTGAATATCTTAAAATAACAGGGGGAGTTATAGATCCTAACTCTGCTTATTTGTTAATACGCGGATTAAAGACTTTTGAACTACGTATGAAGCGTATAAACGAGAACGGTCAAACAGTGGCAGAATACCTTGAAAATCATCCCAGGGTTAAGAAGGTATATTATCCGGGGTTGCCCAGTCATCCGCATCACGATGTCGCTAAAAAGCAGATGAAAGGATTTGGAGGAGTCGTTACCTTTGAGGTTGAGGATAATATTGAATACGTACTCGACTTTTTAAGCAAGCTTAGTATTATAAATATAGGGCCTAGTCTGGGCGGTGTGGAATCTCTTATTACACATCCTGCAACTATTAGTTATTATAATTGTACCAAAGAAGAACGTTTGGCTCTTGGTATTAAAGATGGTCTTATACGCCTTGCTGTCGGCGTCGAAAATGCCGAAGATATTATAAATGATATAGACCAGGCGCTTTAATAAAACAATATTTATAATATAGCAATGAAAAAAATTTTGCTTCCGTTTATATTAATAATTCTGCTGCTTGGCTGTAAAAAAGACGATCCGATAATAATTGATATCCCTGATGATTATTTTAAAAACGGAGTATATGTAACAATAGATCCTAGAATGGAACTTTTAGCTGTTGTACAACATTTTACTACATGGGCAGATGATCATCACACAAATTTGAATTTTGACTATGTGAATGTAGTTGAAAATTACTTTTCCTCATTTTCACAACATCCTGCAATAACAAAGTGCCAGGAGCTTATTGATAATGGTTTTACATATGATGCTCCTGTTAACTTCATATTATTTCACAATTATCCGCCTGACTTAACCAGACTGGGTCCCTACTCTGATTATTTGACAGGCAGGGCCCGGGGAGTAAATAACCTTATTGATTTTGCAGAGAAGTTAAGGGATTTTTCTGCAGTAACAGACTTCATGAATTTTTATGATAGCTGCAAAACTTTCTATGATAAAATGTTAACTCTTGCATTCAATACGTTAGGCGATTTGAATTATATAGACCTGATTGAAGATTATTATGGAGAAACAAAATACAAATATATTATTATTCCAACACCATTATTTGATGGCGGAGGATACGGTCCCAGAGTAGATATTCCTGAAGGTCAATATGTATATAATGTCCTCGGACCAAGAAATCTGAATAACGGCATTCCTGCTTTCGGCAAAGAATCTGACTTCAAGCATATCCTGTTGCATGAATTCAGTCACTCATTTGTCAATCCATTAACTGAAAAAAATATTGATGAAGTAAATAAATCCTCAATACTATTTGAACCGATTAAGGAAGAGATGAAAGAGCAGGCATATTCTAACTGGTATGTATGCGTAAATGAGCATCTGGTAAGAATTAATGTAATAAGAATGCGCGTAAAAAGTGAAGGGGAAAGTATTAAAGACAATTTAATGGAATATGAAAAATCGAGGAGCTTTATTTACATAACTCAGCTTGACACTTTAATGCAGAGTTATGAATCTAACCGTACTGAATATCCTGTATACGAAAATTTTTATCCTGAAATAATAAATCTTTTTAATACTCTGGCAGGTATCGAATAAATAACGTACTGAGGATATAATCTTTCCGGCAGATAAAGAATTTTATAAAGACCATTACTTCCCTGCCCGATTGAAGAGAAGTAATGGTGTAAAATCATATTTCAGTTTATCAGTTAAATTCCTGAAACAAGGATGTCATCAAACACAAGGCTTGGTGTGAGCCAACTGCCGTATTTCCAGGGATCATTTCCTATGGCTGAGAGTTTATTCCAGAAATTTAAATGATTATCAGCTATATTCATTTCTGCAACAGACTGCACAGGTATACCATTTTCAAATAATTTACCGATGATACCAACAGAAAAATCACCCGTTGCCGAGTTAGAATTTCCACCGATAAATTCCTTTATTAAAATACCTCTGTTCAGATCCTTCATTAACATGTCAACAGATTTATCACCAGGTGGAATGATGAGGTTTGATGTTCCTCCCGTAGTGGGTTCACAGTCTAACTTCCTGCTGTAATACCAGTCGATGAGGAATTCTTCAATTTTTCCTTCACTGACAATGGTTCTCTTTTTGGCAGGAAATCCATCCCCATCGTATAACCGGCTGCCAAATCCTTTTTTAATGAAAGGATCATCCTTAATGGTAAATAATTTGCTTGCTACAATCTTTCCCTTTTTATCTGCAAGAAAAGATCTTTTTTGCTGTATATTGTTACCATATAAACCGCTTAAGAATCCCCAAAGCACATTGCCAACAACCCTGTTTTCAATGACTATGGGTAAAGATTCTGTTTTGATTTTTTTGCCGCCAAGCAAATCAAGGGTTCTTAAAGCGGCTTGTTCTCCAATTGATTTCAGAGATGGCATATCCTCAAATGTTCTGGCGCCTGCCCAGAAGTATCCCATTGGTTTACGGTCTCCTTCATCGGCGATGGTGACAGAAGCCCCTGCCCAGTGATCGGTGGTTTTATTAGCACCTTTAAAACCGTTGCTGGCCAGAATAACCTCTTCCCATTCACTATCGTTCATTCCTGCTTCAACCCAAATGACTTTATCTCCTGCTTTTTCAAGACTTACCTGTTCAATGGTTTTAGCAACATTATGCCGCTGCTCGGCTGTAAGATTACCATGTCTGGGATCTGATAATTGCAAATCCATTTCAACTCTGCCTTCATAATACTTTGGATCAGGCAGGGATCGATATGGATCATCTTCGATGAAGTGAGTATTTTCGACAGCTTTTTTAATGAAACTTTCAAGGGCAGTTTGTCTTAAGTCGGGAGTATTTTGTGACGAAAATTTACCGTTAATATAAATATTAAGGTTAAGTCCGCGAGTGGTAGCCTCTTTTACAACTTCCGGTTTATGATCGCGATAGCGTATATTCACAAATCTTCTCCTGGACATACGTGCCCTGCAATCAGTAGCGCCATTTTTAAGGGCTGTATCAATGGCCCATTTACATAAATCATACATCTCTTGATTCATGATACACCTCCTTTCTGTTGTGTTCCACCAACTGTCATTGATTTAACCAGGCAGGTGGGTAATCCGAACGAAACTGGTACGCTTTGGCCCCATTTACCACATGATCCGGCTCCACCTTCGTAAATTTGTAGATCATTGGCAACCATTATGATATTTTCAAGCATTTTCGGACCATTACCCATGATGTTAACATCTTTAATCGGGGCTGTCAGTTTACCATCCTCAATCATTCTGCCCTGTGATACATAGAATGCAAAATCACCCTCTCCGATCTTAACTTCACCATTGCTCACATCCTCAATATAGATACCATTTTTGGCAGCCTTGATCACATCTTCGGAAATCTCATTTCCTCCAAGCATGTAAGTGTTTCTCATCCTTGGTTGCGGATAGTGTTCAAAATTCTGTCTTCTGCCATTTCCTGTAGGTTCAACACCATAGTATTTTGCAGAAATTTTATCATGCATGTAACTTGTTAAAATGCCATTTTCTACCAGTAGCGTTTTCTGTCCCGGAACTCCTTCATCGTCGACATTAATAGATCCCATCTGATGTGGATTTGTGCCATCATCGATAATAGTTATAAAGTGTTCAGCTACTTTTTTGCCAATCATGTTCGAATAGGTTGATATCTTCTTACGGTTGAAATCGGCTTCCATTCCATGGCCAATGGCTTCATGCAACAGAATACCGGTTACACCGGGTCCGAGTACAACAGGCATTTCACCGGCAGGTGGTTGAATGGCTTCAAAAAGTTTCTCTGTTCTGCCAACAACTTCTTCTGACAGCTTTGTTGCCAGTTCATCTGTGTAGTAAGAGAAATCTCGTCTGCCACCAAAATTGTACCATGACTGTTCTGTCCGGCCATCCTTTTCACCCACCGTTGAAGCATACAGGTAATTGCGGGGTAGAATATCTTCGGCTTTTACTCCCTCACTGGTAACAATAAGAATTCTTTTAGTGCTGTCGTGAAAGCCGGCATTTACTTTTACAATTAAATTTGACAAGGCAAAGCATTTGTCATTGATGGCTTTCACAAGAGGCAACTTCGATTGCAAAGGTATTTCAATCATTGAAGGATCAAAAGGATAGTAATTTTTTAACTCGATACTGTTAAAACTTTTTCCAACCGGTCTGGCAGATTCATTGACCAGAGAAGCGGCAGTTGAGGCTGCTGATAACATCGATTCTTTAGTCAGCTCCTGTGTAAAACCATAACCTATCTGGTCACCTTTTACCGTCCTTATTCCAACTCCAAGCAATACATTACCATAGGAACGACTGACTTTACCATCTTCCAGAACTAGCCAGTTTTCAAGGGAATGCTCAAAATAAACGTCAGCAAAATCACCTCCTTTTGACAGTGCTTTTTCCAGTAGCATCTGACACATTTTATCATCAATACCAAATTCGCGCTCAAAATATCCGATTTGTATCGATTCAGATGAGGATAACATGCTTCCGCCAAAATAAGGTGTCAGAAATAACACCCCTGCTGCGGATGCAGAATTTTTTAAAAAGGTTCGTCGGTCTATTTCATTCATTGTTTTAAATGAATAAGTATAATCTATTTACGCGTTAAAGTACAAATTATTACATTTATTATCAATTCTTAAACTAATAAATAATGTTAAATGAAATTTTTGTCTCCTAATGAAAAATATTTTTCAACGGAGGATTACTCCCTTCGGTCGTGATCCCTTAAAGGTTGTCCTGCAAAAAAACAATTGCAGGGCTAACGCCCTTATCATTTTTCTTTTCTTCCCATTGCTCAAACAAGTTTGGCAAGTAGGGATTACTCCCTTCGGTCGTGATCCCTTAAAGGTTGTCCTGCAAAAAAACAATTGCAGGGCTAACGCCCTTATCATTTTTCTTTTCTTCCCATTGCTCAAACAAGTTTGGCAAGTAGGGATTACTCC
>Ga0315544_1000130_pt1 | contig 74368 bp, 91 predicted proteins | sample SalMarSW160130MG_2_FD_202543 | JGI IMG/M metagenome (GOLD analysis project Ga0315544, IMG submission 202543) | Salt marsh sediment microbial communities from the Plum Island Ecosystem LTER, Massachusetts, United States - Salt Marsh Sediment SW1601-130 ...
ATTCACTACGTTTTCAACGCTCCCAATGACAAGATCATTTGGGACGTCGGGCACCAAGCTTACGCGCACAAACTTATCACCGGGCGCAGAGAATCGTTTGCCACCATTCGTCAGTACGGAGGAATATCCGGCTTTCCACTGCGGGAGGAAAGCGACTACGATGCTTTTGGGACGGGACACAGCGGCACCGCCATATCCGCGGCCGTGGGAATGGCTCTGGCAAGAGACCTGAGGGGGAGCGACGAGAATATCCTCGCAGTCGTGGGGGACGCGTCGCTGTGCGCGGGGCCCTCATTCGAAGCGTTGAACCACGCCGGCGGGGACGCCCGAAAGCTGATCGTTATCCTCAACGACAACGAGATGTCCATTTCCCGGACGGTGGGTGCTCTGCCAGCTTATCTCAACAGGCTTATCACCACGCCCATCTACAACAAAATAGTCGCGGAGACCGATTATATCTTAGAGAAGATTCCCAATATCGGGCCGAGGATGATCCGTACCCGGAAAAGAATTCTGGAGAGTATAAAGAGGTTGATTGTTCCGGGAGCTTTCTTCGAGGAGATGGGGTTCCGCTATTTCGGGCCGGTTCACGGGCACGAACTCCGTTCCCTCATCCACATGCTCCAGCGGATAAAAGATAACACTGGCCCGGTGCTCCTTCACGTCATCACCCGCAAGGGTAAAGGCTACAAATCCGCCGAGGAGAGACCGGAGGAGTTCCACAGCGCCGTCCCCTTCGACGTGGCTACGGGAAAAAAGAAGTCCGTCAGCGAAGAGCAATCTTTCTCGGAGGTTTTTGGAGAAACAGCCATAGAGCTCGCCGAGAAAGAGCCGAGCGTCGTGTGCATAACCGCTGCCATGGCAAAGGGGACGGGTCTGAACAGATTTCGGAAGCGCTTTCCTCAAAGGTTCGTTGACGTGGGCATCGCCGAGGAACACGCCGTCATCCTCGCAGCGGGTTTGGCAGCGTCCGGGTTCCGCCCGATCGTGGCAATCTATTCCACGTTTTTGCAGCGAGCCTTCGACCAGATTATTCACGATGTGTGCCTTCAGAAATTACCGGTGGTTTTTGCGATAGATCGAGCAGGCCTTTCTGGCGAAGACGGCCCAACTCACCACGGCGTCTTCGACCTTTCGTATCTGGGAATGATGCCGCAGATGACGGTAGCCGCCCCCAAGGATCGAAAAGAACTCAGGGATATGCTTCACTTCGCCGTGAAGCAGAAGGGGCCCGTTGCCATCCGATATCCGAAGGGGTCTGGCATGCCGGTCGAGGCCAGCGGCGAGGTCGAGACAATTGAAGCCGGAAAGGCGAAAGTCGAGAGAGAAGGCAGGGACCTCGCCATCGTTGCCCTGGGCAGCATGGTCGAGCACGCGCTCGCTGCCGCCACAGCCTTGCAACAGGGGGGCGTCTCGGCTATGGTCGTCAATGCCAGGTTTGCCAAGCCGCTCGACAGGGAGCTCCTCCGGCAAATCGCGGAAAAGATGGGCTATTTGGTTACAGTGGAGGAAAATGTTCTTGCGGGAGGCTTCGGCAGTCGCGTGGCGGAGCTTCTCGAAGGGGAGGGGCTTCGCTCGGCGAGGTTGCTGAGAATCGGCCTCCCCGATAAGTTTATCAAGCATGGCTCGCGGGCAATCCTCCTGGAGAAGGCGGGGCTGACCTCCTCGGGCATCGTCGAGAAAATCAAGGCAGCCTTTCCCATCAGAGGGCGGGTCGCTTCGCTGGGCTCATAAGAAAAAGGCGAAGTGGCTGCCGACGGCTCGTTCCATTATCGAATTTCCGGCGGGACGCGGCGTGGAGGTCACCATCAAACCTGAGCAAGCGGGGGCTGCGTTTCTTCGCGAAAAAAAGAAACCAGTGGCTGCGAGAGAGCTGAATAGGTGAACCGAATGGCAAGAGTGGTCGTCCAGCGAGACCGGTGCAAGGCCTGCGGCTACTGCGTCGCCTTTTGTCCGAAGAGTGTGCTGGCGATGTCCAATGACCTCAACATACGCGGCGTGCATTACGCTTGTGTGGTTGATAAAGACGCGTGTACGGGCTGCGCGATTTGCGGGATGGTCTGTCCCGACGTCGCCATAGAGGTGTACAGGTGAATCCAAGAGTCCTGATGTGCGGCAACGACGCGATGAGTGAAGCCGCTGTGCGGGCGGGCTGCCGGTACTACTTCGGCTACCCCATTACCCCGCAGAACGAGGTCACCGCGTACATGGCGAGGCGGATGCCGGAGGTAGGCGGGACGTTCATCCAGGCGGAGAGCGAAATTGCGGCGATAAACATGGTCTTTGGGGCGGCTGCGGTCGGGGCTCGCGCTATGACGTCCTCCTCAAGCCCGGGCATCAGCCTCAAGCAGGAAGGCATCTCCTATCTGTGCGGGTGTGAGCTGCCCGCCGTCATAGCGAACGTCGTCAGAGGCGGTCCCGGCCTCGGCAGCATCGGCCCGTCTCAGGCGGATTATTTCCAGGCGACACGCGGCGGAGGCCACGGGGATTATCGGACCATCGCTCTCGCTCCTTCCACTGTGCAGGAGCTGGTGGACCTGACCTTCCTCGCCTTCGGTCTGACCGAAAAGTATAGAAATCCCGCGCTCATTCTCTCCGACGGAATCCTCGGGCAGATGATGGAACCCGTCACTCTCCCCGATATGGCAGATGCCGAACCGCCCCCGAAAGAATGGGCGTTGACAGGCGCCAAAAACCGCTCCCCGAGAGTGATTAAGTCTCTATACCTCGATGTCACCCGCCTGGAGAAGCACAACTTCAAGCTGAGGGAGAAATATCGTCGCATCGAGGAGGAGGAAACGCGGTTTGAGGAGTTCCGTATGAGGGACGCCGAGGTGGTGCTTGTCGCTTACGGGAGCGTGGCTCGCATCTGCCGCGCCGCTGTCCGCCAGGCAAGGGAAGCCGGAGAGAAGGTCGGTCTGTTCCGCCCCATCACGGTCTGGCCTTTTCCCTACGAGGCTCTGGCGCGCGCCGCCGATACTGCCCGACTGTTCCTCTCCCTTGAGATGAGCTTGGGGCAAATGGTCGAGGACGTGAAACTCGCTGTCGCAGGACGCAGACCTGTGCGGTTCTACGGCAGGACCGGCGGCTGCGTCATCGCCCTCGAAGAAGTAGTCAAAGAAATAAAAAAGCTCAGGGAAGAGATTTCATGATGGAAGAAGGGAATGAGCGTTCACGGCGGGAACGACCTCAAGACAGCCCCGAGCGAAATGTACTCGGTAGGACGCCCTCGCTCAAAGACGTGCCGACGCATTTTTGTGCGGGATGTGGGCACGGCATCGTCCATCGGATGATCGCAGAAATCGTTGACGAGCTCGGCATCAGAGAGCGTGTCGTGGGAATATCCCCGGTGGGGTGCGCGGTCATCGGATACGATTACTGGGATTTCGACGTCAGCGAAGCCGCCCACGGGCGCCCTCCTGCCGTAGCGACCGGCATGAAGCGAGCGCGTCCCGACCTTATCATTTTCACTTACCAGGGGGATGGCGACCTCGCCGCCATCGGGACTGCGGAGCTGATTCACACCGCTAACCGGGGCGAGAACATTACCATCGTCTTCGTCAACAACGCAGTTTATGGTATGACCGGCGGCCAGATGGCGCCGACGACCCTGGAAGAACAGGTCACGAAAACGACCCCCGTCGGAAGAATCGTCTCGGACTGCGGGGCGCCGCTGAAAGTCCCCGAGATGATCTCGCCGTTTCCCGGCACGAAATATCTCGCCCGAACCGCCCTCAACAGCCCTAAGAACATCATGACCGCAAAGCGCTGTGTCAAAAAAGCTTTCAAGTGCCAGATAGATGGTGTCGGCTTCTCTCTCGTCGAGATCCTTTCGCCCTGCCCCACTTACTGGAGAGTCTCACCTCTGGATGCTCTGAAGTGGATTGAGGAAAAGATGATCCCCTATTTCCCCCTCGGCGAGATCAAGACACCGTAGTGAAGCTTCGCGTAGCCGCCCTTGTGCTTCGCCGGCGCCCCGAGATCACCTGTCCTCCAGCTCGCTCATTGGCTGTTCGTCCCTCGAAAAAGGTGAATTGCCTGAGGTGACAGAAAGGCGGCTACCTCGGCGCCTTCCTTCAGCGAGAGTGCCTGCGCCTGAGCACGCGGAACCTCGGCACGAAACAGAGTTCCGCCAGCTCTAAGATCAACGCGCATTGTCGAATCTCGCCGCAGAATTGACTCGACCCGCGCCACGACCTGTCCCTGTTGCGAAGAGGGCGGGGCAAGCCGCACTTCTGCCGCGCGAATGAGGACGCGGACGTCTCCTTCCGCAGGCTGGCTGGCCCGGAGGGTGAAGCCCCCGAATTCGAGGCGAGACCCGCTGCCTTCGGCCCTGGCTGTGCCGGTGAGGATTGTTCCCAAGCGGAACAACCTCGCCACACCGACGTCGGCGGGGGATTGGCAAACCTCCTCAGGAGTGCCCACCTGCACGAGGCGACCCTCTCGGAGGATGCCAACGCGGTCGGCGACTGCGCGCATTTCATCGAGGTCGTGGCAGACGTGGATTGTAGTGGTTTCCGTTTGATGCTGGATTCGCCTCAGTTCCGTGAGGATTACCTCGCTGGTCTCGTGGTCGAGCGCGCTGACCGGCTCGTCCAGCAGGAGAATCTTTGGCCTCCCTGCCAGCGCCCGGGCGAGTGCGACACGCTGCCGCTCGCCCCCCGACAGCCCCTCAATACCCCGCCGCAGGAGACGTCGAATGCCAAGCATATCCGCGAGTTCGTTTACTCGTGTATTTCTCTGCAAGGGTCGGAAGCGCTGCACGCGAAGGGCGAACTCGATGTTTCTGCGAACCGTCCTCGCTGAAAAGAGCGCGTAGTCCTGGGGCACATAGCCGATGCCTCGGGCGCGTGGCTCGGAGCGCTCGACGCGTCGGCCATCAATCTCGATGTTACCACTTGAAAGACGGTTCAGCCCTGCAAGGCATTCCAGCAGCAGCGTCTTGCCGCTGCCCGGCTTGCCGAGCAGCACGAAATATTCTCTTCGCTCGACGTGCAGCGTCACGTCCCGAAGGGCGAAGTCGCCAACGACGAAGTTCAGCCCGTTTATTCCAATCATTCCCTCACCACAACCTCTCTCCGCCGAAGAGGCGAATCAGAATGAGGGCAATGGTCGCCATCACTATCATGACCAGAGACACCGCAAGGGCAACCTCGATTCTCCCAATGGAAGTTTCGAGGTAAATGGTGGTGGGGAGGACTTCCGTTTTCATTCTGACCGCTCCGACAAAGACCAACATTGGCCCGAACAGGCCGAAGGCGCGAGCCCAGGTAAGGATCCCTCCCGCGATGACGCCGCCGCGAGCGTTTCTCAACGCCACACGCCGGAAAGCTTGGCCGCGAGTGCATCCGAGTGTGAGAGCGACATCTTCCTGTCGTTGGTCCACTTCATCGAATGTCGTCTTGACCGCCCGAATGCCGTAGGAAGCCGACACGAAGAACTGAGCCAGAACGATCCCCCTTCGCTGATAAACAAAATCCAGCCCGAGAGACTCCAGCCACAGACCGACACTCGTCCGGAAAAAAACCAACAGGCTTAACCCGACCACCAGCGGCGGAAAAACTATCGGAAGGTCCACTATGGTGTCCGCGAGGATGCGCCCGGGAAACCGATAGCGGCTCAAAGCGTAACCCATGGGCACGGCAAAGATAATGGCTATCACCGTCGTCAGCGCCGAGGACCACAGGCTCAGAACCACCGCCGCGCGAATTTCCCGCGAGCGGAGCACCTCCCTCAGGGCGCCGACGTTGCTGTATGACACATCCGCGATAACCAGAGCAAGCACCATGACGAGAAACACAACAAGAAAAGCGAAAACTCCTACGGAGAACAACCGACTTCGACGTCCACTGATGGGATGAGATGGCATGGCGCGGCAATTCGCCCGCGGTTAGCGAGGCGCCTCCGTCGTGTAGTGATGTTTGGCGAAGATGGCCCGCCCTTCTTCAGACAGGAGGAACTCCTGGAAGGCAGCAGCCTCTTTCGGATGCTTTGAAGAGCGCAGCACGGCGACCGGAACCGTCGAGACCACGTTCTTATCCTTCGGGATGGGAACGATCTCGCCCTCCTTCGGATAATGCGCGGCGATGGCGTCCCAGACAATGGTCGCGTCAATCTTACCCACTTTGATGTGCACGCCCAGCTCGTTTACCGTCAACGAACGAAAAACGACGTTCCTTTCGATGTCGCCCGGTTTGACGCGATTCCGTCGGAGAATCTCGGTTGTGACCCTCCCTACGGCGCAGGCTTTAGGGTCGCCAAAGCCAAGGCGAAGACCCTCTCGCGCGAGGTCTGCCACGCTGTGAATCTTTTTCGGGTTGCCTCTCCGAACGAGGATGACCGGAACGAAATAGCAAGCCTCCCGCGACGAGGCAATCAGCCCCTCGCCGTCTGCCTGCTGGACGTAGCGAACGTCGCCCGGCATGTAAAGGTCGCCCCGCTTCGTCAACTTTATCCGGCTAAGCAGGATGTTTGCGCCCGCATAATCCGGTTCGATAGTCACATTATTCTTCTTTTCGAAAGCTTCGATAATCTCAGCCACAGCGGGGCGAATTCCGGCGCCGCAGTACAGCAGAAGCTTTGGCTTCGTCGCCGATTTGCCTTGTCCATTCCCCTTCTCCCGATGACAACCCGCGCAGAGCAGACCGCCCGCTGCTACGCTTCCAAGAAGAACAACTGTCAAGCATCGTCGTAAAAGAGCCATTTCCTTTCCTACAACACTACCTGTCATTTTACATAACCAAACTCCGCGAAAATCATCTTACCGTCGCTACGGCAGAAGTCGAGGAACTTCTCCACGAGCTGCCTCTTCTCGCTGTACTTCAGCCCGATGACCCACACGCCAATCACCTTGTCGTACTCGTAAGACGTGGGGACAATCTCTATCGCGTCGAGGAAGTTGTGAGCTATGCCGTTCCACATCACACCGGCGTCTCGCGTGCCAAGTTTGAGGGCGTTTCCGATGAGAGAATGGGTGCGAAAAAGCGCGTTGCCAGCGTTTTTGACCACAGGCTCCTTGATTCCCTTTTTCTCCAGCAGCGCGAAGAGCATCTCCCCGCACGTGGCGAATTCCGGGTTCGGCAGAGCCACCCTCACCCCCGGCTTGGCGAGGTCTTCGATGGATTTCACGCCAGCCGGGTTTCCCTTGCGAACAACAAGCACCGGCGCAACAAAGCCCACCTGCTCTGCCCTCAACAATGCTCCTGCTTCTCTCGTGTAATCAAGAAACGGATCGTGCGCCACATACACATCGCCGGTCTTTCCGATTTTCACTTGCGGGAGAAGGTCCTCGCACTGGCCGAACGAGACGTAAACTTTGACGCCCGTTTTCTTCTCGAACGCCGTTACGAGCTTCTCCATCGGCGGCCGGAATGAGCCACCACAGAGGACGAGAATCTCCTGACGCCCTCCCTTTTCTTGGGCTGACTCGCCTTGCCGGCTGGCTGGCTCTTTTTTGGTTTCCTTACAGCCCGACGCCAGCACCGCCACAAGCACGGTCAACAGCATAACTCGCCACTTCATTCAAGACTCCTTTCTCCTTTTGATTATCATCAATCCAATGCCTACCACTATCACCGAGGCGATTCCAATCGCCGCCCCCCACCTTGCGAGCGTCGCCGTTCCGAAAAGCGGCGGCACTGTCCTATCCCGCCCGTCCTCGAGTTTTCGCCGAGGAACCTCCTGACAAGTTTCCTCCGAGTCATCAAAACCCAGGAGCACCGATTGCAGCGGCTCGAGCGTGACCGGGGGGAGACTCGCGATAGCCCTCTCCCAGTCCCAGTCCGTCAGGAGGTCCATCCCCGCGCCCTGAAATCTGAGGTCGCAGGAGCAATCGCCGTTCATGATGCCCACGCACTCGACGATGTTCCTGCGGGTGATTCCCTCGCCGATGCAAGCCGTGAGGACTCTGCCGCGGCCGCAAATCCCGAAAACCATGCATTGTTTCTTGTCCGGCGCCTCTTCCACAACGTCCAATAGCGAGCGGACGAGCCATTTTTCCCTCGCCCCTCCCCGAGAGAGCCGCACGAAGCCCACGTCGAGGCCGTACTCCCGCTTGCCCGTCGCCAGCACCCAGCGCACGTCCTCCCCGGCCTTTTTGTTTTCCTCGTGATCCGGCCCGGCGAGTAGAAACAATAGACCGCCTTTCCCTGCACACAGTTCGCGAGCGATACGGGTCTTCATCGGCGAATGAACGATCGCTTTCGCCGTGGGCAAATCCAGCCGCCCCCGAAATAGCACCGTGCCCCGGGGGCTGAGGATGAGATGGAAAGGCAGCTTGTCCGAGCGATGTTCGCTCAGGACCTCTCGGTCCTCCACCGCGACAGCCTCGCCAGTCACCGCACTTACCTCCGCGGCTCGGAAAGTAAGGTTAACGTGGCTGCCGAAACTGCTCCCTGCATCTTCGAGAAAGTCGTTCACCTTGCGGTCGCCGTCGTCCTCCTCGCCGCGATAGAAGTAGTACGTCCGATAAAAGTCTCTTTCCCACCTTTCAAGCATGTAACGATACACCGGTACGGCGCAAGCTCTTACCGGAGCAAACGGGGCAGACCCAACCGCCATGAGACACAGCGCGGCGACCAGGGCGCGGGGATTGACCGAAACGCCTTTTGGCAACTTGACAGTCACGTACGCGATTCTCCCAAACAGTCCCTTTCGATTAGCGACCGAACCCGCTCAGGCCGGAAAAACTCCCCGGCACAAGCCAGGGAAAAAAGGCACACTCACAAAAGCTGGCCTCCGAAAAGGTCTTGTGTCACACCGGTTTGTCCGCCCCGTACATTCCCGCGCCGGGGAAGAACTACGGGAGTCGGCCTCGGGCCGCGACACTTTTTCACGGGGTCGGAGGCTTCCGCCGATTCTCCTCGGGGAGCCGGATGCGCCCCCTGTGGAGCAGCACGACTCGTCCGGCATATTCCTCGGCGGATTCATCGTGCGTCACGAGAAGGACCGTCCCGCCAGCTTTGCGAAAATCGCTCAGATGCTCCAGCACCTCTGCGCCGTTTTCGGGATCGAGATTGCCGGTTGGCTCATCGGCGAGGACGAGGCTCGGCCGGTTGAGGAGCGCACGCGCAAGCGCGACCCGCTGCCGCTCGCCGGTGCTGAGCTGAGACGGGCGATGGTAAAGGCGCTCGGTCATCTGTAACCGCTGCAATATGTCCGTCGCTTCCTTGTGAGCTGAACGCCTCGCTCCCGGAATCGTCGGAACGAGCACGTTTTCCAGCACGTCGAGGTACGGCAGCAGGTGAAACATCTGGAAGACAAAGCCGACATTCTCCGCGCGGAACGCCGCTCGCTCGCCGCCGGACATCTCGTACAGGTCCCTGCCTGCCACGACCACCTTGCCCCGCGTCGGCCTCACCAGCCCGCCGATTGTCAACAGCAGCGTTGACTTGCCGCTGCCGCTCGGGCCGCGAATGACGACGAACTCCCCGCGCGCTACGGAAAGATTGACGTCGTCGAGGGCACGGACATCGCCACCACGCCCGAGGTAGGTCTTGCTGACATTTTGTAGCTCAATCATCATTTTCTATTCTTCCATCAGAGTCACTGCCGGGTCCTGCGTGACTGCGACAATCGCCGGCAGGTAGCTTGCAAGGGCACATATCGCCGGGGCGCCGACCGCAGACCAGCCCAGAAGACGAAAGACCGGCTCGATTTTACCGGCTGTCACTCGAAATATCTCCGGCCCGAACTGAAGCGCAAGCCCCGTTCCCACAGCGAAACCTATCGCGGCGCCGATTAGCCCGAGAAGAACCGCCTTTCCGAGAAAAAGCGAGGCGATTCGCCCTGACCCAAAGCCCAACGCCCGCAGAATGCCGATTTCCTGCCGGCGCTCTCGGACGTTGCTGAGCGACAACAGACCGACCCACACCGCGGATACAAGAAAAACCGTTGGAATAATGAACGCCGCGTACTTCTCAACCATCTTGCGGGTCTCCGCTCGCGCCACGGCTATCGAGCCTCGCTCCGTAACGTTCGTTTCCGGCAGCACTTCGGCTATGGTCTCGCGGACGTTGCCAAGCTGCGCTCCCTGGCAAAGACACCGCAGCGCCTCGATGGCATTGATTTTCCCCGGCTTGCCCAAAACCTCCTGGACATCGTGCAAGTCTCCGTAGATGCGGATGTCGTCCTTGCTGCCTGTCTCCTGTAGACACCGTTCGACCACAAAATCTTTGCCGAGGAGGGTAATGGTGTCCCCCTCGTTGAGCTTCAAGACCCGAGCCAGTTCGAAGCCGACATAGACTTTCCCTCTCGGAATACTGTAGCCCATGTCGGGCTTCTTTTCTTTCCCTCTGACGGGCGTTTCCGGCAGAACGCCGGTCAGGAGAACCTTCTGGTTGCTCAATGTGATTTTCTTTTGAAGGGTCGCCACAAGATGCCGGATGGTGATGATGCCTGAGTTTGCGAGCTTGTGCACGTAATCCTCCGACATCTCCTCCGTGGCAAAATCCTCGCTCCAGAAATCGGTCATGTTGGTGTTCTTCGGCACTATCAGGACGTTGAAGCCGAGGTCACGCATCAGCTGCACGGTCTCCCGTTCGGAAGCGTTGCTCATGGTCAGCACCGCCACAAACAGCGCCACCGCCGCTACGACCGACACAAGCCCCAGCAGAAAATTCAACTTCCTGTGGGCCATTTCTTTGAAAAGCAATCTCAGCATAGACATTCCTCGCCCCCTTTGCAGACGATAAACGCTTTCATCATAAGTATAGCCAAAAACGTTGCGAATTCCCATAATAATATTGATGTGGCTCCATTTCAGTGGCGGAACTGTCCTTGGACCTAACCCGTGCCGGAATCTCGACCCCATCCCAACACTCACCTTTACGAAGAGGAGAAAACGCCGGGCCATTCGAACTGGACTCGAGGAATCTTTCGAGTCGTGACGCACATATCTCGCCCTTTCAGGGCTCATCATTCTTGAACCGGGGCCCTTTCTCAGGGCGCTGCCCTGAGCTTTATTAAGTCTGCCCTTACAGGGCGACCCGAAAGCAATCTTCAGCCCTGAAAGGGCGCAATATTTTAGCCCAGGGCAACGCCCTGGGGAAATATCACGTGGTAAAATACAAAAGCCCTGAAGGGGCGTAATAGGCTCATCCCCAATACACGGTTCGCACCAGACACACGACAGCGGACCCGCGTGCCACTGAAATGGAGCCACACCCAATAATATGGATGAGAGTGTAACGCCTCCGTCTGGGGCGGGTACGGAGCTGCGGGCGAGAACAAGGGAAAAGGAGGGTAACGCAAAGGCGCAGAGTCGCAGAGAGGAGCATGAGAAGGACTCTGTCGTCGCCTGCCGTAGCATGGGCATCTTGCCCATGATTCCTCCACGGGTCCCCCGCCAGACGCGGGGGATGCCGCGTGGGCGACGGCTGTTCTTTTTCACCTGAAAGGCGCAGCCCGAGCCGGCGTCCCGCGTCCCGCGGGATGTTCATGCTTTCGCATTGCTCTTGCCGCAAAGTCCCCCTATCGCACCCGCAACTGAGGGATTACAAAAAGAATCTTACGCTCGGGCGAGCGCTCCCCAATGGACCGGGGGCGACCGCAGCACACGTCGGCCCCGGCTCTCACACCAGAGGGAGAAAAGAATTTTTCGCTTGGGGGCGTAATGCCTATGCGATACGATAGGTGCGTTATGCAAAGAAGCCCCATTCAAAATCTGCCGGGTCACAGCACACCCAATAGCAATTCTGTCGAGCATCTATTCCATGACGAAGAGTGGCAGTTCGGGGGGGATGGCTAAATCCGGCACACCGCTGCTACCGGGGCGTACGCCCCTGGCGGCGCCGGAGCTCGGAATGCGATTCAGTTTGTTCCGCGGCTCGTGCAAAGGGGCCGCGACGTGTGATTGACAACCGCGCTCCGCCGCAGAAAAGAGTTAGAATGGGAAATGCTGGCGTCGAGCTCGAAGACGTGGGAAAAGGAAACGAGACGTGAAACGTGCTGCTGTAGTCATCGCGTGGTTTCTGGTTGCCTTGGCGGCGGCATCCGGAGCTGAGCAGAAACCGCAGAAGCAAATTCTCACCTGGCGAGCTCTCCCCGACATGCCCCAGGCGGTATCCGGACATTTCGCCGGCGTGAGCAATAATGTGCTCATTGTCGCCGGTGGCGCTCACTTCCCTGTGCCGTTATTCGAAGGGGGCAAGAAGGTCTGGGTTGACACGGTCTTTGCGCTCAGAGCCGGCGCGGATGAATGGCAGACCTCACTCAAGCTGCACAATCCCCTCGCGTACGGTGCGACGGCCGTCACCGACGACGGAATTGTCTGCATCGGCGGCGGCGACGCGGAGAGAAACTACGCTGAGGTGTTCCGGCTACAGTGGGTCAATGGGCAAATCCGCCGGACCCCTTTACCTGACCTGCCGAAGCCTTGTGCGATGTGCAGCGCAGCGGTGCTCGAGGATACAATATACGTCGCCGGTGGACAGGACTCGCCCAAGGCAACCGCCGCTATGAGAAATTTCTGGGCGCTGGACCTCTCAAAAGCTGAGCTCAAATGGGCTGTGCTTGAGCCCTGGCCCGGGGCGCCTCGTATCCTGCCAGCGGCCGCCGCGCAGGATGGCGCCTTCTATTTGGTCAGCGGCGCCGACCTCCTCGTCGGAGAAGACCGGGAAGTTTTCCGCCGATACCTGAACGACGCTTATCGTTTCCAGCCCGGGAAAGGGTGGGAGAGAATCGCCGATGTGCCAAGACCGACGGTGGCGGCGCCGGCAATAGCTTACGGTCCCTCTCACATCCTGGTCTTTGGCGGGGACGACGGCGAGAACGCCAGCCGAGTCTGGGAATTGAAGGAGAAACATCCGGGCTTTAGCCGCGACATTCTCGCCTACCACACCATTACCGACACCTGGGCGAGGATGGGAACGTTGCCGGCTGGTCTGGTGACCACAAACGCCGTGCACTGGCGGGATGCCATCGTTATTCCCGGCGGAGAGGACCGGCCGGGACACCGCTCGGCTGAGGTTCTTGAGGGTCGCCGGTCAGAATCGAAAGCGCGTTTCGGCTTTCTCAACACAGCCGTTCTGCTCGTCTATCTTTCGGGGATTTTAGTGGTGGGCGTGTACTTCTCTCGGCGGGAAAAGAGCACCGCCGATTTCTTTCTTGCGGGGCGGCGTGTGCCCTGGTGGGCCGCGGGAGTGAGCATCTTCGGCACGCAACTCAGCGCGATCACCTTCATGGCCATCCCTGCCAAAGCCTATGCGACGAATTGGGTCTATTTCCTGGTCAACATGTGCATCATCGCCATCGCCCCGGTTGTCGTTTTCTTTTACCTGCCGTTCTTCCGTCGGCTGGAGATCACCACAGCTTACGAATACCTGGAGAAACGTTTTCATCTTCACGTGCGTCTGTTCGGGAGCGTGGCTTTCATACTGTTCCAATTGGGGCGAATGGGCATCGTGCTATTCCTGCCGGCGCTCGCTCTGTCAACGGTAACTGGGATTAATATCTATACCGGCATTCTACTCATGGCGGTTTTGTGCACGTTTTACACCGTTCTGGGCGGAATCGAGGCTGTGATCTGGACCGATGTGTTGCAGGCCATGGTATTGCTTGGAGGCGCGTTGGTCAGCCTACTTATCATTTCAACGAGTCTTGACGGCGGCCTCCGTGGAATCATGGCCATCGGTCAGGCCAACCACAAGTTTCATGCGTTCAACTGGACCTGGGATGTCACGATGGCGGCTGTTTGGATTGTCGTTATCGGCAATCTTTTTGCGACCCTTGTCCCCTACACGACGGATCAGGCAGTGATTCAGCGCTACCTCACCACGCCGAACGAAAGGGACGCGGCTAAGTCCATCTGGACCAATGCGGTTCTCACGATTCCCGCGACTATCATCTTCTTCGGAATCGGCACGGCCCTTTTCGCCTTCTACAAGGCTCGCCCAGACCTTCTCAACCCTGCGCTGCAAACGGACGCCATTTTCCCCTGGTTCATTGTGCAACAACTGCCGGTGGGCGTCTCGGGTCTGGTCATCGCGGGTCTATTTGCCGCGGCGATGTCCACTCTCGACAGCAGTATGAACAGTGTGGCAACGGCGATGGTGACCGATTTCTACCGCCGATTCAAGCCCCGCGCCGCGGACAACACTTGTCTGAGAATCGCTCGCGGCCTGACGGTCGTCCTGGGCACAGTGGCCGCCGCAACAGCACTTCTCATGGCAGCATACAAGATCAAATCGCTCTGGGACCTTTACTTAAGGTTGGTTGGGTTGCTGGGCGGGAGCCTGGCGGGCGTGTTCGCACTTGGCATCTTTACCCGACGGGCGCACGGGCGCGGCGCTCTGGCGGGAGCGGGCGCCAGCGTGATTGCTCTGTTCCTCGTGCAGCGATATACCCGACTTCACTTGTTCCTTTACGCGCCGGTGGGCATCATCTCGTGCTTCGTGGTCGGCTACCTTGCCAGCCTGCTGCTCCCCGCAGCTCCAAAACTACTGAAAGGATTAACAGTATTCACGATGAACAGCCGGAGGGACACGCAATGAATTCCATAATCGGAGACCTCGAGACCGAATGGAAACGAAAGGCAGCACGTCTTATTGCCTCAGTGCTCCTGTGCAGCAGTGTGACTGCGGCGACTGCCACAGAACGACCCACATCAGCGCTACCGCGATATTACACTATTCCCATCATTGATCTTTCGCAGGAAACTCACCGCCAGGTCATCGTTGACAAGGAGCCCGGCCAGTACCTCGGCCATCCCAGCACGGTTCTTCTCAGGGACAACAAGACCATCCTCGCGGTTTATCCCAAAGGCCACGGGCGCGGCGCCCTTGTAATGAAAAAGAGCACTGACGGCGGCTTGACCTGGAGCGGGCGCCTGCCCGTGCCCGAAAACTGGGCGACATCGAAAGAGACGCCCACGCTCCACCGTGTGACCGACCCGCAGGGTGTCGAGCGGCTGATTATGTTCTCCGGGCTTTACCCGATACGCATGGCGGTCTCAGAGGACAATGGCGACACATGGACACCGTTCAAACCTATCGGCGATTTTGGCGGAATCGTCACTATGGGGAGCGTCGTGCGGCTCAAAGATGGGACTTACATGGCCATGTTTCACGACGACGGACGCTTCCTCCGCAAAGAGCGCAGCCGCTCGTCATTCAAGGTCTATAAAACCCTTTCCACCGATGGCGGTCTGACGTGGAGCGAACCCGAGGTCGTCACCCAGCACCCGACCGCTCACCTGTGCGAGCCGGGGGTCGTCCGCTCGCCTGACGGCAACCAACAGGCCTGCCTCCTGCGGGAGAACAGCCGTCAATTCAACTCGATGGTCATCTTCAGCAACGACGAGGGAAAGAGCTGGACAAAACCGGTTGAACTGCCCGCCAGCTTGACGGGCGACCGCCATGTTGCCCGCTACGCGCCCGACGGCCGGCTGGTCATCGTCTTCCGCGACACGACTCACATCAGCCCGACAAAGGGCGATTTTGTCGCCTGGGTCGGCGCCTACAAGGACATCATCCGCGGCCGCGAGGGCCAGTACCGCGTCCGCCTGCTGGACAACAAGAGAGGGGCGGACACCGGCTATGCGGGCCTGGAATTGCTCCCCGACGGCACATTCGTCGCCACAACATATTGCCATCTTGAAGAAGGCGAATCGCCCCTGGTTGCCAGCGTCCGCTTCAAGCTGGACGAGCTCGACGCCAAAGCCCCCCGGTTGCTGCCCCAGCAGACCGCCCTATTCGTTAGCGGCGCCGACGGCTACCATACCTACCGCATCCCTTCGCTGATTGTTACAAAAAAGGGAACGGTACTGGCGTTCTGCGAGGGGCGTAAAAGCAGCCGAAGCGACAGCGGCGACATTGACCTGCTTGTCAAAAGGTCCACTGACGGCGGGCGGATATGGAGCGAGCAGAAGATCGTCTGGGACGACGGCGCCAACACCTGCGGCAACCCCTGCCCCGTCGTGGACACGGAAACTGGCACTCTCTGGCTGCTGATGACACACAATCTCGGTGTTGACCACGAAGGCCAGATCCTCGCAGGCGCCAGCAAGGGCACACGCACGGTCTGGGTCACTAAAAGCGACGACGACGGCCTGACGTGGGCGGCGCCCGTCGAAATCACCGGGGACGTCAAGAAACCGAACTGGAGCTGGTACGCGACTGGTCCCGGGGTGGGTATTCAACTCAGCGCCGGTCCCCACAATGGCCGCCTTGCTATCCCATGTGACCATAAGACTCTCGGCGACAAGGTCGGTTACTACTCCCACGTTTTCTACTCCGACGACCTCGGTAAAACCTGGAGGCTCGGCAGCTCGACCGAGAATGGCGTCAACGAATGTCAGGTCATCGAGCGAAGCGACGGGTCGCTGCTGTTGAACATGCGCCGCTCGCACACCAACAAGGCTCTTTGGCGAGCCATCGCCACCAGCACTGACGGTGGGACGAGCTGGTCGAAGCTATCCTACGACAAAACGCTGATAAGTCCCCGCTGCCAGGCGAGTCTTCTGCGTTACGACCCCCCCGAAAAGTCGGAAAAACCGCTGGTACTGTTTTCCAACCCAGCGGACACGAAACAGCGAATCAAGATGACAGTACGGCTCAGCTATGACGAAGGGCGCACGTGGCCGGTCGCAAAGCTTCTGCACGCGGGTCCTTCCGCCTACTCCTGCCTCACCGTTCTGGCGGATAGGAGCATCGGCTGCCTGTACGAACGGGGCGACAAAGGCGCTTACGAAACGATTACCTTCGCGCGATTCAGGCTACCATGGCTGACAGATGGAGCCGAGACGCCGGAACGAAAAAAAAGTCCGGCGTTATAGGATAGATGCGACAACAACATCGTGGCGGTGGCCCGCAAAGGGCCGGTGCGTTGAAGGACTTATGTGACCGACGCCGCAGAGCGCTATGAGATGTTTTTCAAAGCGGGAACACAAAACTGATAGGAAGACGCATAAAATGAGACGACAACATCTGACTGGCTTGATTGCGGCGCCGCACACCCCCATGCACCCCGACGGAAGTGTCAATCTTGACATGATCGAAAAGCAAGCGGAATTGCTTGCGGGCGGGGCTCTGAGCGGTGTCTTTATTTGCGGCACGACAGGGGAGAGCGTGTCGCTTACTATCTCCGAGCGGCTCGAGGTCGCGGAACGCTGGCAAGCTGTCGCCGGGCGTGATTTCCCTATCATCGTCCACGTCGGGCATCTCTGTCTCGGTGATTGCAAAGTCCTCGCAGCGCACGCCCAGAAGATCGGCGCCCACGCCATAGCCGCCATGGCGCCGTGCTTTTTCAAGCCTGCCGATGTAGAAGACCTCGTCCTGTTCTGTGCCGAAATTGCCGCCGCGGCGCCGGAGTTACCCTTCTATTATTATCACATCCCTGCCTTGAGCGGCGTCAGCATTCCCATGCTCGATTTTCTAAAGGAAGCCTCAGGGCGAATCCCGACGCTTGCCGGCGGGAAGTTCACTCATGAGGACTTAATGGATTTTGGCCGCTGTCTCACCTTCGAGGGAGGGAGATTTGACATAGTATTCGGCCAAGACGAGATTCTGCTATCGGCGTTGGCTCTGGGGGCTCGCGGCGCCGTGGGCAGCACATACAACTTTGCGGCGCCCCTCTATCAAAGGATTATAGAAGCCCACAAAAGTGGCGACATCGCTGCCGCCCAGAAAGAGCAGGCCAGGGCTATGGAGTTAGTCCACGTTTTGAAAAGCTATGACGTTCTTCCAGCGGGCAAGTCCGTCATGAAAATGATCGGCCTCGATTGCGGCCCCGTTCGCGTTCCCCTGCGTACGCTTACGGACGAACAATGCGATGAGCTGCATGCTGAGTTGCAGCGCATCGGCTTTTTCACTTATTCCCTGCGGTGCGGGCCCTCGTGACCCTCGAGACTCGCCGTTAGGCGCAATCTCGGTTTGTCCGAACCCTTGCTTTCTGCCTCACCACCGCCGCAACGTAAAACCGGCGGCCGACTTACATCGAAAAGATGTCCGCCGGCGAAATGCGGACTCGGCGCCCTGATTTCCTTTTCCGCGAGCGTATTTGATATGAAGCTTTATCGCCCCTTTGGTCTGTCGAAACCTCGCCCAATCGAAAACACTTAAACACAATCTTCTGGTACTGGAATCCCATGTGAATATCTTGTTCCTGATACGAATTGGATTACTACGTTTCAGTCCCTGGAACCTGTTCGGCGTACCGAGAAACGATTGCATGTACATTTGACACAGTCCCTTTTCATTGGCGTCAGCAGAAATGGAACTACGAACCTCCGAAACTCCCAGATGGTAGCCCACGTTCGTCGCTTGTTATCGTAAGTCCCTGATTTGCAAGGGGCCGATTTTTCAGTTTGTCATTACATCGCCCTTTCAGGGCTGTACCCTTCGCGGCAAAAAAAGCCGCTCCCCACGTGGCATCCCGCCGGAGGCGGGACCCGTGGGAATCATGGCCAAGATGGCCATGCCACGGCAGGCGAAGACGGGTTCCCTCTCATCCTCCTCTGTGCGACTCTGCGGCTTTTGCGTTACCCTTCTCTTCTCTTTCTCCCTCCCCCGCCGTGGCAGGGCATCCGCCCAAGACTGAGGCCATACACGCCCTTCGTAATTGTCTTTGACAAGCGCCGCACGGCGCGGTACACTGCATTTTTGCGGCTTGATGTCCGGGCGGGACAAGTTCCGCTGGACGGCGAGCGCGCATTGCCGCAAGTATCTTCTTCCATAGTAGCAGGAGGAAAAGTCGTGGAATACGAAAGCGTCATCGGACTGGAGGTCCACGCGGAACTGAAGACCGACACGAAGATTTTCTGCGGTTGCTCGACCGAGTTCGGCGCCGAGCCCAACACGCAGACGTGCCCGGTGTGTTTAGGTCTGCCGGGCGTTCTGCCGGTCTTGAACGAAAAGGCGCTTCGATATACAGTGAAGGTTGGTCTGGCTCTCGGATCCGAGATTTCCTCGTTCAGTAAGTTTGACCGGAAAAACTATTTCTATCCGGACCTGCCGAAGGACTTTCAAATCTCGCAGTACGACAAGCCGCTGTGCCGAGGGGGCGCCGTGGAGTTCTCCTGCAACGGCGAGAAGCGGAAAGTCGCGCTGACCCGTGTGCATCTGGAGGAGGATGCCGGAAAGCTGATACATTTCCCTGACGGGGAAAGCGGCGTGGATTTCAACCGGGTCGGGATTCCTCTCCTGGAAATCGTGAGCGAGCCGGAGATACGCTCGCCGGACGAGGCCTATTTCTATCTTCTGGAGTTGAAGCTGTTGCTGAAATACCTCGATGTCAGCGATTGCAACATGGAGGAGGGTAGCCTGAGGTGCGACGCGAACGTGTCCGTGCGTCCAAAGGGGCAAAAGAAGCTGAGCACGCAAGCGGAAATCAAGAATATGAACAGTTTCACCGGAGTCCGCCGGGCCCTGGCCTACGAGATCGAGCGCCAAATCGGAGTGCTGGAGGGCGGGGGGAGAATCGTTCGGGAGACGCGGCGGTGGGACCCGGATTCGCAAAGGACAGCTTCCATGCGAAGCAAGGAATGGTCACATGATTACCGCTATTTCCCTGAGCCGGACCTCGTGCCTTTTGTCCTCGAAAAAGCCTGGATTGACGAAGTGCGCGCCACCATACAGGAGCTGCCGGAAGCTCGCAAGGGACGGTTCATGGAGCAATACGGGCTTTCGGAGTACGACGCCGGAGTCCTCACCGCCCAGAAAGCTTTCGCCGATTATTACGAGGAATGCGCGCACCTCCATGACAATTACAAGGCGATCTGCAACTGGGTCATGGGTGGTGTCCTCCAAGAATTGAATGCGAGAAAGATTTCTATCGGAGACCTCCCGATCTCCCCGAAGATGCTGGCGAACATGGTCCGCATGATAGACGATGGTAGAATTACCAGCAATATCGCCAAGGAGGTTTTCGCGGAAATGTCGGAAACCGGCAAGCCTCCGGACAGAATCGTCGAAGAAAAAGGGCTGTCACCGATAACGGACGCGGGGGAAATCGAGCGGGTTGTCGAGGAGGTCATCGAAAACAACCCCAAGCCTGTCCGGGATTTCCGCTCCGGTAAAGAGAGAGTTATCGGCTTTCTCGTGGGGCAGGTGATGAAAGCTGTCGGAGGAAAAGCTGACGCCCGGTTGGTCAACAAGATATTGAGAGAAAAGCTGAAACAGTAACAATCATGCCACTTTTTGGAAAACCGAAATACTCCGCCGTAAAAGTCAAGAAAGTTCAGATTCCCAGCGGGCGGTGGATGAAATGCACCAATTGCCGGGAAATCATTGACGCCAAAGCGTTTCAGAACGCGTACAAGACCTGCCCGAAGTGCAAGTTCCACTACAAGATGAGCGCCCGAGAAAGGATTGACTTGCTCCTCGACGAGGAAAGTTTCGACGAGATGGACAGCCAGATGCTTCCGCAGGACCCCTTGGGCTTTGTGGACTCCAAGAAATACACCGACCGACATAAGCAGGCGCAGAAGAAATCTCAGTTGAACGAGGCAATCCTGACCGGGATGGGGTCCGTCGCAGGGCGCCCCGTCGGCTTCGGGGTGATGGATTTCAATTACATCGGCGGAAGTATGGGTTCCGTCGTCGGGGAGAAGGTTACCCGGCTGACAGAGCGCTGCCTCGACGAGCGGTGCGCTTTGGTTATCGTGACCTCTTCCGGCGGCGCCCGGATGATGGAGTCCACCTACAGCCTAATGCAGATGGCAAAAACCTCGGGGGCCTTGTCGCGATTCCACAAGGCGGGATTGTTCTACATAGCCGTGCTCTGCAATCCGACCACCGGCGGCGTCACCGCGAGTTTCGCGTCTCTGGGAGACGTCATCATAGCCGAGCCGGGGGCGCTAATCGGCTTCGCGGGGCCGAGGGTCATCGAGCAGACCATCCGGCAGGAGCTGCCGCAGGGGTTCCAGCGGTCGGAGTTCCTCCTCGACCACGGCATGATAGATATGATTGTCCCTCGTAAAGAGCTCCGGACAAAGCTTCAAGAGCTGGTCGCCTTTTTCTCCGAATAGGCTCCCATTGTCTTTGCGCAACTGTCCACTCCTCCGATAGCCCTCCGACCGACTGCCTCCCCGCACACTTTCATCTTCCCCCCGAAATATGGGATGGCCCTGCTTAATGCTCCGATTCATAAGTTCGGTGACGTATTTGCCTCGACAGGATAACAGGATGGACATGATTCTTGGAATCCTGTCTATCGTTGCGAAAGGTTCTTGGCGTTTCGCTTTACCCCAACTTCTCACGTACTGGCTTACCGGTGGCAACGACTTCTGCTAACGAGTTGTATCTCCTGAGCCGCCACAACAACCTCGTTGATACACTTCCGCTCGACGATGACTGTGTGACTTTCGACTCCGCCATGGCTGTGCAGGAAGGTCTCGAACAACTTCGCCGCCAATTCCTTGCGCTTCGTCGTCTTTCACCAAGCGGCCTCTCCGGCGTGTGATTTACTGGATGCTTCACGTCTCTGGAACAATCCCGTTCACGCCGATGGCGTGATTATCCCGTCAAAATAGCTCCTTTCACCAGACCATTATACGTCACCGTATTTGCGGATCGATGTACTTAACCTTTCTCCTGAAGGGGGCTTCTGGTGAATCGTGACAGCAGAGCCCGCCCCTTGCGACCGACTCAACCAGCCCATTTCGTGCAGAAGAGTCGCAGAATCTCAAGCTGGTGTAAAATAGCGCCCTCTACTTCTGCTCGAGGAACTCTCCGGTCAACATGCGCACCCCGTCGTCCTGGATGAGGTTGCGGGTCGTTTTGTCCCACCGGCGAGTTCGGTACGCGAGGCGGTGCTCGCCGTGGCAATCGGTGCAGTATTTCTTCTCCGTGGCCGCGCCCGCGAGGAAGGGCTTGTGCATCTTACTGAGCTTATTCCCAGCGTGGCACTTCAGGCAAAATGGATTGTTCTTCTCGTTCGCGTACATGATGTCGGGCGGCGTGATGTTGTCCTCGTCGGAGCAGTGCGGGGTGGAATCCCCGTGGCAATCCTCGCAGCCGACGTTGGCTTTCGCGTGGAGCACGGCAAGCTCCTCTTCTTCGTAGTTCATATGGCAAACGTGGCAGCGGCTGTTGTCGGCGACGGAGCCTTCTGGCATATTGGCAGCCTTTTCAGCCTCGCCCGGCTCCTTCAGCAATAACGGCGGCTCCTCCTCGGCCTTAGGATTGTGACTGCATGATGTAGTGACAAAGAGCACCGTCGCGACCAGCAACAGCCATAGACAATACCTCATGTCCGATCCTTTCACGAAGAATAGGTTAACCGCGGCTCAAACTGCGTCACGCGCACTGCCCGAAGCCTCGCCCGCGCCTTCCGCGTGAGCTGTCGTTAAACCGGTCTAACCTGTTTTCTACACGTATTCCCAGTCCTTTAGCCACTGATATTCCTGGGGCAACTTCGTCCACATCTCGTCGGTGGCCTTCTTCAGTTCGGCAGCCTCCGCGATGTCGAGCTGCCGCCACACCACAAAATCATGTCAATTCAACGTATCACAAAGCTCACCAAAACGCCAACGGGGCCATTCACGGGGGTATGGCTCCATTTCAGTGACACGCGGGCCACCTTTCGCTCGCTTGGCGCAGGCGGCGTGTTTCCGAGGGACGAACCGGGAGGGTGACGCAAATCCCTTCCCTCACCTCCCTGTGTGCGGATAGGCGTCGCACGGGCGTCCCGCCCGTGAAGCATCATGAACAAGATGCCCCTCCCACGGCAGGCGACGACGGAGTCCTTCTCATCCTCCTCTCTGCGACTCTGCGCCTTTGCGTTACCCTCCTTTTCCCTTGTTCTCTCACGCAACTCGGTATCCGCCCGAGACTGAGGCCATACGCCGCACCCACTTTTTTAGGGGTGTGGCTACATTTGAGTGGGTGATCTTGCCAAGTGCAACGCCACCCCGCCATGGCGGGGCGGTCTCGAGGGCGTCTCGCCCTCGATTCTTTCTTATATCCTTTGCGTCTTCGCGTCTTCGCGTCTTTGCGAGAGGTCTCCCCCGTCCCATTTCTCCCGCTAAGAAGCCAAGCGTCCTGTCCATCTTGTTTTTGACTTGCGGTTCTTCACTCCGAGTTCTGCGACGCGGAACAAACAAACCAAGGGCGAGTTCTCTACCACTTAAACGTAGCCGCACCCACTTTTTTAGTTGCGGTTTTTTTGGGACGGGCTATAATGATTTTTGTACTTCAATATTCTCGGTGTCTGCCTGAAAAGGCGGCGCGACGAACAAGCACGATGGTGGGGGAATGGGTGGTGTTTTGTCTCCGCAAGCATCAGCATGAGGAGGGAGTATCCATGAAAACCCGACATGTCAAGGGATTCACACTCATAGAACTTCTCGTTGTCATGGCGATTCTTTCAATATTGATGGCGCTTCTGCTGCCGGCTATCCAAACCGCCAAGGAAAAGGCGAGATGGAGTCGTTGTATCTCGAACATGCGTCAGCTCGGTCAGGCGATGATGATGTACGCCGGCGACAACGACGGGCACCTGCCGGCATCGGGCTCAGAACACAACCAGGGAAGATTCGATTACGTTTGCGGTGGAACGGGGAATTCGTTCCCGCAGACGGACCCTGCCTCCATGAAAAGGATCAAGATCGAAGAAGGGACACTATGGCCTTACATGACGACCCTCCCACGGTGCGGACCCTACGGAAGCGCCACGAAAGGAATGACGGAGAAATGGTACGCCTCACCGGACAAAAACCCGTACCTCTGTCCTTCTTCGGGACCGGTGGGAAGAAAAGCCGGATTGAGCTATTCGATGAACGCTGCTCTGGATGACAGAACCAGCGGCGGCAGCGGTATCGGAATCCAAATATCGCGAATCAGAACCCCAAGCAGGACTATCCTGTTAGTTGACGAGAGCGAGCTGAAGCTCAACGACGGGCGCTTTGTGCCCCCCGGCGAAGCCGCCCACCTGATGATCAAGCATAACGATGGCGGCAATCTCCTCTTCTGCGACGCGAGCGTGAAGTGGGTCGCACAGGAAACGTTCATGAAAATGATACAATCGGACTCGGGCTGCTGGGACCCCCTCCGGTGAGTTTATCCTGACTTTGCAGTTCTGGGTCTCTCCTTGGGCAAGCTCCTTTTCCCGCAAGCCCTTTCGCTGACCCGCCGCGAGCTTCCACAAACGCGCAGCCTCCGCCCTTGTGCCCGCGTGTCGCATTATCTCATTTTCAAGCGATAAAACGCGAGGAAGCGCTCGCCGCGCTCTGCTACCCGAGCGCCTGAATAAAAGTGCGGGGCCGCGCAAGAAGGAGGGAGAGGTTCCTTGGCGCCCGCCCAGGGAGCGCACATGCATCAGCAGGCTGGAGAGAACGCGATACCGAATGTTTCACTCAATGACAATGCCAGCGTAGCCGACTACATAGCTGTAATCCCCGGTCACGTCGAAACTTGTGACGTAGGACACGAGGTGGGTTTTCTGCGCTCCGAGCAGTTTCGCCGCCGCTATCGCTGTGGCAACAGCAGCCCAACCACACATCGTCACGCGTTGTTCCCTGACCAGCCGCAGAAGCCTGCCTGCGTCGAGTTGGAGAATGGCATCAATCGCCATCATATCTTTCCGGCGTACCTCCGCCTGCCGGGCAGGGTTGGAGCGCTCAGTGTGCGACATGTCAGTGCTGGCGACGATGAGAATCTCTTTGCCGAGGTTCTTAGTCGTTTCGGCGATGCTTTTGCCGAGCGCCTCAAACTTCACTTCGTCCGTGGAAACGATGCAAATCGGCACAATCTGCACGTTCGGATTTACGTACTGGAGAAACGGAACCTCCACTTCAAGAGAATGTTCGCTCTGATGTGCCGCGGCATCTTCCCTGAGGACCTCAAAGGCCTCCTTCAACGAAGTGGCGACCTCGGAGTCAATCTTCACCTCGCCGAAGGGCATCTCCCAGGCCCCCTCACTCATGATTGCGAAGTCGCTGCCGATTCCCCAGTGATTGGGGCCGAGTATGATAGCTGTCCCGGGAACCCTCACCTCGGAAAACGTCGCCCCCGCTGTCCGACCTGAGAAGTCATACCCCGCATGGGGGGTGACCACCGCAATAGCTTTCCTGTCCCCTTTGACGGGTACAAACTCTTCGATTTGCCTTCGAAGAGCAGCTTCGTTCATCGGGTAAAATCTGCCACAAGCCGCCGGTTTTCTTTTCATGGCGAGTGCCCTCCCCTCCGTCGTTTGGCTGCGAGCTGGCGGCAGCGAGCCAATCCTCACCTTCCAAGCGTCGTCCGTTTGCGAGCGCCGGCATACGGCAAGGAGATGGGAAGTTGTCCATCCCGGTCCCTGTCCCGGACAGGATGCGCCGCTTACTCACAGTCCCCACTACCTTTTTCAGTTGACAACTGGTGCCTATGTTTGTATTGATTTACTCCGGCTTCATCGAAGGCGGCATAGCCAAGTGGTTAAGGCAGAGGATTGCAAATCCTTTATCCTCGGTTCGAATCCGGGTGCCGCCTCTCTCCCTTTCCCACTGGCACCACGCCGGTTGCGAAGCGACCCTGTGAAGCTCTGTCGAGGTCGCCAACTGTCAGTGGCCTTATGTTTGACGAGTTCTCTCGGATTTTTCCCCGCCCTTCGCGCTCCCACTCTACCATAAGGCTCTGTCAATGGATACCGCAAAACGTGTGCTCCTTCAGAAAGTCTTCGATGTCCCTCTCCTTGACCAGCACCCTTGCGGCCCGCTCGCCGCTGCCCGGATACCTTATCACCGGCAATTCCCCCCGCCGGACCATGCGCAGAATGCCGTTGCGGGAAAGTCTGAGCGCCTTTCCGGCCTCTGCCACTGTCAATAATCGGGGGATCGCCATGTTAAATTAAGCCTCGTTTTCACCCTTCAAAACGCCGACAAGCTCCGTGTCCTCTGTCGCCATCGCTGCCCAGAACGCCTCCTGTCCTTTCGCCGTCGGTGTCACTGCTGCAAGTTCTTCTCGGGTCCGGTGGCAGATCTCCTCAAGCATCGCCACAACCCTTGCCTCAGTCTCAGAATCGCCTTTGCTCACCGTCTCTCCCTATGCGGGCGGGGGCCGGAGAGGTGATGACGGAAACAGAGACCCGGCCCCCGTAGCTGAAATGTAAAGGCAAGCCCCCGAAGGGGAGGCACTGACATGCTTCCCGGACAGCCAGGCCAAAGCCGCTGCCAGGCGGACTCTCGCAAGGCACGCTCGACAGAATTGCCATCCCGTCTTTGCGCGCCCCAGGTTGTCCTGTCGGGAGCTTGCCATCGTTTTCACTCACCGGTTTTTGAGGTCGTCTCCCAGCGTGTCTACTCGTCGCGTAGTTCCCAAAAGCATATTGGCCATTAGAGTCATCGCCCCCTCTATAGAAAGTTGCTGACGTTCCACCGCCATCAGAAGTTTGTTAACCGTGGACGCCTGCTTTGGGTGAAGCAATTTGGCTGCCCAAGCGCGCAACATCAGGTTCGCGGGCTCGACTGTCGCAAGTTCAGGGACACCCGCCGTTCCGGGGAACATCGGCCTCGCCGGGGTTATCCCCGCCATCTGCAATCGGGCTTGTGCCTTCACGCCCTCTCGCCGTTCTCGTATAGATTCCCGATAGGCTGTTCGCTCCGCCTGCCGTCGTGCCCTGAAATCACCAGGGGCCTCGCCAGGCATCATTCGCAGGCTTGGAAGCACCGCCTCACGGATAGGCCGAGTGAGCTTCTCTGCAATGGACTCTGCCTTTTGGAAGGCGTTGCCGATGGCCTGCGCCGCACCGGACAGCGAATTCGCGGCATTTACTCCCCACTGAAAGGCCGTTCTCAACTTGCCCGCGACGGAATCCTGTTTCTCGGCAGCCTTGCCTAAGTCCTCGATAGGTTTCCGAGACGAGTCTATTGCCAGTTGCCAAAGCCGGGCGCCCTCGCCCGTCTCCTTGAACGCCGAGAGCATTTCAGGCGTCTTCCATTCCTCCTCAGTAACAGGAGGTCTGCCTACCGCACCCATGTGGGGTACATATCTCGTCTGCGGTTTGCGCTTTGCCTGCGCTTTCCCCCAAGTTTCAAACTCTTCCCAAAACTTCTGATAAGCCTCGGTACCGACCTTGACCTCCTTCACTGCCAGGCCAGCCCACCCCGACAGCGCCCGAAACACCGGACTTGCGCCTATCTCCTCGACCTTCTCGGCAACCATGCTCAAGGCATTGACCACTGACTGAGCCCATTCTTGCGCCTTGCCGGACTCCATCCACTTGCCAAGCTTCTCGGCCCACTCCTGCATTTTCGGAATGAGCACCTTAGCCAGCACGCCCCACACACCCATCATGCCGTACTTCAGCTTTGTCATGACATCATCATAGGCTTTCGACATCGCGGCGAGCTTGCCCATGCCCGGCGACAGCCGTTCCACTTCGTCACCCATCAGTTGGAAATACTCGCGGCCCAGTTTCAGAACAGGAATCAGGTCTTTTTGTCGAGTGCCCAGAAGACTCAAAACAAGAGCCATCTTTTGCTGCTCAGGAATGGCCTTGTTCGCCATGTAATCTACCAATCGCATGAAGACCTCGGCGAGGTCTGTAAGCCCTCGTTTCATTTCCTCATCGGTATAACCCAGCTTCTTGAATTCGCGCGTGTAGGTCGCTAACCCGTACTTGGCTTGCTCCATGTTTTTTGCAAGCAGCGGGAAGGACTTAGCAAGCAGCTCGAAGCTTCCGTGCTCCTGCTCGACCGCGTACCGGAGCCGGTGAAGGTCCCTGACCGTTATGCCCGTGACCTTCGACAGCTTGTGCAGCTCGAGCGCATAGGCCATCGTGGACTTGACACCCTTCACCGCGATAGCCGTCCCCACAGCCGCCATCGCCGCCCCCGCCATCGCTCCGAATTTGGCGAAGGCTTTGCCATAACGCATGACATTCTGGGACATGGTGCGCATGCGCTTGTCCGCCTTGTCTATCCCTCTCATAAAATTTGTGATCTTTGAGTTCAGGCCGATCCACGCCTCACCTATGTTAGCTTTCGCCATTTCTCACCTCCCGTGCCTTCCCTTGAGCACGCGAACAGTGGGCAGTAAGGACGGATAGTCTGAGGACCTTTCCTCAAGCGCCTCGACCCGCCGCTCCAACGGTTCAAGTGCCTTCTCGGCCGCTTGTGTTGCCCTGCTTTCTATGCGCTTTTTCTCCGCTTGATCAATCACCTCGCACCTCCTTCAGTTCCCTGTTCGACTTGCCCTTCGCCCGGATTCATCCTCACGTATTCGACGATAACCTTCAGCCCCTCGCCGAGGTCGGCCTTGAGCTCTCGTGGAAGCAGTTGCCCCAGAAGCCTCAAGAAGTCGCGTGGCGACTCTTTCCCGATGTTGACGAGGTCTTCTTTCCCGCCAAGCTCATCAAACGCCTCAAGGATGGTCTGCTTGAGCAGCGTGTACTTATTTTGGCTCCCCTTCGGGCGTCCGGCATTGCCCGGTTTGAACTGTGTATCCTGGCTCGGCATGTCCCTAATCTGTCCCTTCTTTACGGGTTCGCCGCCTCACGCAATCTGTTTGCGATGCGCTCCCGTGTTTCACTATCTGTAACCTCCTGCAAGACTATGATTTCAAACTGCTTGAACATTGTCCGGGCATCCTCTATCGTCAAGTCCGCCCTGATTTCTCGTGGCAAAAGACTGACAATCGCCCGCAGCAATCCCACCGGGTCCTTTTTCCCCGCCTTCTCGATCAACCCTTTGACGAAGCCCTCAAGCCCTCCGCCGCCTTCGGCCTCGTCACCAAGCGCCTCCAGGCTCTTGAGAATCGCGTCCCGCAAAGCCCAGACTTTAGTTTTCTGCCCTGGCAACCGTCCTCTCGGATTGCCGGACTCGCCCTTTTTCCACAATCGCTTCGCCATTTCAAAACTCCTGGTACGTCCTGTTATAAGCACATGCTTTCTTACCCCATACCCGAAATAGGAGAAGGCGAGTCCCCGGGGGCAACGAGCTGGCCTTCGTTGCAGAGAATGAGACGAGGGCCGGCGACCAGCACAGACTCTCGCAAGGCACGCAGAATGAAACTGCCGCTCCTTACTGCACGCCCCACATCCTCCATTCGGGGACTCGCGCAAATACTCATTTTGTTACAATCTCCTTCGCCCCCACGAGGGGACGCACACTCTCCGGCAAATCGCATAGCCGTCGAACCTCCGTTTCCTTGAGCCGTTTGAGCAGCATCTCTCGCGTGCCGAATAGGGGCAGATACTCTGTTTCGCATAGCTCTCGTAAGCTGCGTGTGGGCAGCCGTCCGAGTTGGCTTTTCGACGGGTGCATTCTCGTTGTCTGGGCCCGAGCAAAACGTAAGGCCAAAAGTGCCTCCTTGAAATGGCGCACTTTGGGTGTTTTCGCCAACGGTCCGAAGCCAGCACCCCAAAAGTCCAGTTGACGAGCCTCACCGTTGAACGTGTAGAAAACCCGTGCCTGTGCGCGACTCAGGCGTGCGAAAACATCCAACCGGTACTCGGTCCGCAACGGCTCTTTTTCTTTTGCGGGCTGCCCTTCCTTCTTGGCCTTCAGGGCTGCCCAACCCTGAGCCTCGGCGACACGGCGGACTTGCGCATAGGTGACGCCACGCTTCTCACTCAAGGCGCGCATGGAGACGCCGCCCGCGAGGTATTCTGTCCTGATGGACGTCCAGTCAATTTCCATTTTCATCAGTAGGATCCTCCGTGTTCTCCTTCCCAAGTTCCTTCCGCGCGAGCTTCAGGGCCGCCTCGAGCTGCGAAATATTGTCATCAGTCGCCTCCAGGCAAATGCCCTTTTTTGTCGGCAGAAGCATGCCACTGCCCGGATCCCAGTGCCGCCGCATGTCGAGTAGGCGCTTTCCCTTATACGTCCGCAGGCTCACCCGCGTCCGCCAAACATGAGTGCTGCCCCACTCCGCGAGCACCGTCCCGTTGTCTCCGGTCGGCTTGTCGCCCGGGCCGGGGGCTGTCTTCGGTTTGTCTGTATCAGTCATCCCATTCCTGCCTTTCGCTAACGTGAAAATCAGGGCCTGTTTTATTTCCCCCTTTGGGGTAGAATTGCGCTAACGCGGAGAAGAGGAGGGGAGGGGAGCCTGGTAGAATTATAGAAGTGGGTCGGTTCCACCCCTTATAGCAGCTCCCCAAAATGCCGTTATAGGGGTAGGTTCCACCCCTTATAGGCTGCTCCATAGGGGTAGGTTCCACCCCTTGATAAGGGTCGGTTCCGACCGTTAGGGTCTGTTTTAATAGTGGTTCATTTCCGGCCACCATCGCGCTCCTTTCGGCCCGATATGATAGAGCGAGCAGTTGTGCGGCAACCCGCCCGGCTCCACCAAAACAAGCCATTGTTTTTCCACCAACCGCGCCTTTGCACGGGTAAATGCTTTCTTACTCACGGGCGCTGCGCTGTACGGGACATGCAGCATCGGGGCGTGTCCATTGAAAGATGCCACAAAACCAATCAGGACTTGACGCTCCGAAAGCGAAAGTGCGCCCCAATCCGCGCTTTGCAAAAGCCGCTTTTGCAGCCGAACGAACGGCTCTGATTTGCGTCCTCTATACTTGCCCATATCTCCGTCCTTCGCTCCCCCCGGCAAGCGCCGAGCCAAAGCCCGACGCCCACCGGACGGAGATCACTTCGCCTTCTCGACCTTCGCAGGGGCGGTGTGTGCGAGCCGACCCGCAAGCTCCTCTGCGAGAAAACTGTCATGGAGGGCCTTGCGGATTGTGCCGCTCAGGGTCTGCCGCCAACGCGACATCAAAATATCAAGCTCCTGATGAGCGACGGGATCGAGCCGAAATGTCCGGGGTTGCGAAAACCTGTCCACTTTCTCACCTCCATAAGCGCATAAAAAAAGAGACACCATCGTTGGATTAGCCCATACGATGGCCTCTCGTCTTCACGGGTAGAGCGGGTCAACTCACCTTCTACCCATTCTTTCCATTCTTTTTCAGGAAGCCCGGTGAAGCTGCCCGACTTCCCGATTGTGTTTAGATTACCATGTAGTTAAAGCCCTGTCAAGCTTTTTTCTTTGATTTCCTATTTACCCCAAAAGCCTTCTCGACTGCCCTCTTGAGAATCTCCTCCTCCCATTGCTTCACCACGCCCGGATACCCGCCGGAGAGCTTCTCTGACGGCTTCTGTTTCTGCCTTTCCTCAAGCCAGGCACGCAACTCGTGAACGTCCTGTCTCGCCTGCGTCAGAAGCTCGGCGTTGTCGGCATAAAACTTCTCTCGCTGCGCACGCAAACGGGCCCGGGTGGAGTCCCTCGTGAAGGTATTCTCATCAGCCGTCCTGCGATATTCCTTCGCAAAATCACAGGCTGCGTCGAACCAGTCAACTTGAAAGAAACGTGCTGCCAACTTTTTCACGGCCTTGCGGGCATCCCGGTCCTTCGGATTCTTTTTCAGGTGCTCCCACTTCCGATGTATCTTCTCCAAAATCCTTCTGAGCCTATCGGTGTCTTTCACTTAAACAGCCTCCACAGCCCTCTGCCGGTGAGCTTCCCTGCGGCTCTCCGGGCAATGCGCTTGCCGACGCTGCCCCTCTTGATGGCGTTCACGTCGCCGAGAAGCCGCGCAAGCCAGTACAGGAACCCTCTCGCCTTGTTGATACTCACTCTGCACCTCCAGTGTTGACAACGCCGCCCCGGCTGTGGTACTATGCTTGTAGCCTGGTCAGAGCTAACGCCCGGTCGCCGCGATACAGCCAAGAGGTGCGCGCCATCGGGCCTTCTTTTCGCCCCAGTTTCGCTTGTGCGTTACGATCGCCCTCCCCCCAGTGTCCTTACCCTCTGAAAGCGGTGTTCTTCGATTCTCTGCCTATTCCATGCCACCCACGGCTGCCGTTAGCGAAGTCTCTGTGCCCTCCTGCCGCCCAGCCCAGTGCCGGCCTTGCGTTCTGAGCGCCGTTGCGATGTCTGGGGAGCGCCGCTGCCGGAGAACGTTTTGCCCATGCCTCGCGCCAGTATTTTACCACTCCAGATTCTCCTTTACGAACTCATCAACTTGCTTCCGAAGCGCGGACAAAGCATCGCGTTCTACGGTCTCACGTACGATCTCTTCCCTATATTTAGACAAGTCCAAGTTTTCTTCTATCCCTTGTCTGACCAGCCATTCCAGCGTTGCGGGTGGCAAAGCATCCAATTCCACCGCGACGTTCCCAAACTGCTCTATGTACTTCTTGGCGCGGGTATCTGTGAGCTTGAGTGCATCGGGGTTGCGCGGTAAGGCATATTCCTCAATTTGTTCCAGTGTCAGAGCGCATCGGCGCCCCTCCACCTGACCGCCTAAACCCATTTCGTCTTGCAGGGTTTCCATCATGGACGGCAGCATATTCCACCCGGACGGGTCCAGGTCGCCAAAGTACAGGAGCACAGTCCGCTTGCCCCGTGCCGTGTTGTGCTCCACACGCTTCCGGCATTCATGGACGTATGAAACCGAAGAATACCCTCTCGCCACCACCACGGTAACGCAATAGGCGAACGCGGCTCCGTGAAGTACCGGAGCGAGAGTGTCTTTCTCCGTCCACAGTTCCAAAACCACCGCCTGAGACTGTAAGCGGTCCCGCCGGTATCCGTTCAAAAACCGCTCGAGTTCATCCCTGACAAAGTGAGACTTGTCTGACCAGCCAGCAGAACCCAAAGTCCTGCGAGAACGGTCTTCGATGGCATCCCAAGAAACCAGTCCCTCCAGCCTCGCCTTGGCGAGCATCCGAGAGAGCTTACTGTATTGCTTCAGGTTGTTCTCGATGTCCCCGGCAGCCACAAGCTGGTAATAGACTTGTCGCAAGGTGAGTGGCCAGTAGTCAGAAAGACCCTCCAGCACCTCATTAGCCCGTTGCACATACGCCAACGAGGCCCTTGACCAACCTCCGCGATTTCTCGTTATTGCGACTTGTTTTCCTTGCATTTCTACCATCCTTCGCCGTTCGCTGCGCCAGCGACATCCTGAGCCGCCCCGCTGTCGGTCGCCGCGTGTGAGCCATCCTGAGCCGCTCTCTACGGCAAAGCCGGCCTCATAGAACGCAGACGTTCCGATATATCGTTCTCATCCGCCCCCCGCCAGGCCAGGTATCCTCGCCTTTCTTGAGCGCTTCTGCACGCCTGATGAGTATGTCAGTGATCACCGCGGCGCTGGAGCCGAGCACTTTAGCAGGCCGGTACTCCTCTTTTGTATCTATCGCCGGGAAAAGAGATATTGTTTCCCCGTTGTGCTTCCAGTGTTCTGTCCTGCCATCCCCGAACATGACAGAATAGATTGCCATCAGTCTTTCGCTCATTGTGCCGGCCCCTTTCGTTTCCGTTTGCTTGGCGTTTTGTAACCCCGGATTCCCTCACGGATCATGGAATCCACCAGCACTGTCATGGGTTTGCCCGTTCGCTTCCCCAGGCGGTACAGCTTGGGGATAAGCTCCGGCTTGATTCTTGGACTGTACATGGCGCGCCTCCAGAGCAAAAGGCCCGAGCGTGTCAAACCAGAACGTGTCTGAAGAGGCGCCTGTCAAGCGCCTTTTTTCTACGGATCACCCTGTCAACCGACCTTCTCGCCAGGGTTGACAATGCCGCGTGTTGTGCGGTTCACCCGCCGGGCTGTCTCGGAAAGCTCCTCGATGCGAGCCTGATTCCGAACGCACCGCCGGAGCGCTTCCCCGGGCCGCACGTTCCACGCTTTGCACAAGTAATCGAGCATGTCGGCAAGCTCCCCGTCTATCCTGACGCTCACCTTTTTTGTCAGTCTCGGCATCCTTAACGACTCCCACAGTGTCGGACGTTTGCTCTTCTCTCACCGTCGAGGTGAGTGTCCGATAATACCTGTTATGTCAACTTGCCACTCTCCCCGCGTGAAGGGAATTGAATCACTCTCTCAGTGTCTTTTCCGATGCCCGGCATCCGCAGCTTAGCGACGGCCCGCCGCCGGTGCTCTGCGTCCGTGTGCATATAGATCGCCGTTGTGAGAATGCTGGAATGCCCCAGAAGCTCCTTGATGGTCTGAATGTCAACGCCTGACATGGCAAGGTGGCTCGCATAAGTGTGGCGGAGAACGTGGGGCGTGATTCGCTTTGGCAAGGTCGCCCTCTCCCCGGCGACCCTTACCGCCTTGACGAAACTTTGCCGTTTCATCTGCCCGCCTCCAGGGGCCTCTAAGACCCAACCGCTGTCCTTCCGGCGACCGGCAAGCTCCGCCGCGATCTCCGGGGTTAGCGGAATGCTCCGCGCCTTCCCGCCTTTGGTATGGAAACCCCTGTCGGGTTTGCTCTGCACCCAGACCTCCCCGGCTTCCAGGTCAAGGTCAGGCCACTCAAGGAAAGCGGCCTCCTCGTACCGGAGGCCGGTGTTCAAAATCAGGTAGGCAGCCCACCTTGCCCATGCCGGTAGGTTCTCAAGGAACGGGCCGACCTCCTCCTGCGTCAGAAAAACGACCCGCCCCCGCCCCGGCAGCTTGACCATATCGAAATCGCACGGCACCTGGGCAAGCCACTTGCTGCGCACGCAACGCCGGAGGAAGGCCCTGAGGTGCCGAATCTCCACGTTTACCGTGAAGGCGGAGAGCTTTTTCCGCTCTCCAGTGCGTTTGAGGACCCGGGCCTCCCGCAGGCGTCGCTTTCGGAATGCCGTCAGCTTCTCGGAACTGATCTCGTCAGGGAAGCGAACCTTGAGCCGGACCAGAACGTTGCGGATGGCGGACTCGGCCCTTTGCGCGGTGCGCTCCGCGCGGTGCACCCTGAGCCAGTCCATGTAACGTTGTAGAAGCTCCTCCAGGGAAAGGCGCGTGTTGGAGGCGACCCCGTAGAACTCCCTGAGCTTTTCCTTCTGCCTTGCCCTGGCGATCTCCCAGGCGAGGGTTTTGTCTTTCGTATGCGTGGAGAGGGAATAGTGCCGCCGGGGTGTCCCGCGGCCGCGAGAGAGGGAGAAATCAACGTACCAGTATGGGGAGTTCGGCTTTTTCCTCAAACGCATGGTAGAAGATTACCATGCCGCAATACAGGAAGCAAGAAAAAAGTGGCCTTATGTTTGACGAAATAATTGGCGCTTTTGGGGCCTTCAGGAGCCTTCAGGGAGACGTTCTCTCGACGAGAAACGGGGAAATGCCGCAGGCCACGGGAAGGATTGCAAATCCTTTATCCTCGGTTCGAATCCGGGTGCCGCCTCTTTCGTTTACTCCCTGAAATCACGACGCTTACGCTTTCGCCATTGCCCGCCCCGGCGTCGAGACTCAGGCCGTTTCGCCCCCCTATTTGCACGGTCTGAAATCTTTTGACCGGCACTTTCGCCATTGCACCCTTCCCCCGCTACCCCGCATTGTATCATTTGCCTGGCCATTCTCAAGGCCGATGTCTCCGCTCACGTAATGCCTCAGTTACCCGAAAATTTGTTGACGTCTTGTCGTGCTGGTGGTAAGAATAACACAATCGCTGGTTTCGTATTACGAGATTGCATTCCCCAAATCGGCGCCGTGCAATAGGCTCGCAAAGGTCCACAGATGCACATACCTCACGGTTTCCTCAGTCCGGAGATAGCGATTGGCGGTTACGCGGTGGCGGCGGCGGCATGCGCCGCAGCGGTTCGGCAAGCGAATCGCACCCTGAGCGAGAGACAGGTTCCGCTTCTGGGCGTGATGGCTGCGTTTGTTTTTGCGGCACAGATGTTGAATTTCACTATTCCGGGGGGGACGAGTGGTCATTTTCTTGGCGCGCTGATGGTTGCGGTTCTGCTCGGCCCGCTAACCAGTTGCCTGGTGATGGCTGTCGTGCTGACGATCCAGTGTCTCGGTTTCGCCGACGGCGGTCTGGACGCCCTCGGGGCGAACATCCTGAACATGGGCGTTATCGCGGGCGCCGCTTGTTACTATGTCTTCGTTCTCTTGAGGAAGTTGTTGCCGAACACCAAGGCGGGCTTCTCGGCCAGCGTAGCCATAGCGGCATGGTTTTCTGTCGTCTCATCATCGGCATTGTGCGCGGTGGAGCTGTGGCTATCCGGTACATTCGCTCTTGCCGTGGCGCTGCCGCTGATGGTCGGGGTTCACTCTCTCATCGGTTTGGGGGAAGCTGCGATAACCGTGGCGGTCATTACGGTTCTCGTCGAGACACGCCCTGACTTGGTCAAAGCGTGGGCGCCTTCCGAGGGACGCACGCACGCCGACGAAATGGGCTCAAGCGCATGAAACGGAATGCAAAGTTCATAATAGCCGGTCTGGGCATATCGCTCCTCCTGGCGTTCTTTGTTTCTCCGTTGGCTTCATCTTTTCCCGACGGGTTGGAAAAAGTGCTTGAAAAGCTCGCTCCCGGGGGAAGAATTGAGCAGACGGAGCATCGCCCCGTGGCGCCCTTGCCCGACTACGGATTCCCCGGCGTTGGCGGCGAGCGGCTTTCCACAGGTCTTGCCGGGATTATCGGAACCATTCTCGTTTTCGCGGCAGTGTTCTTCCTCGGGAAGGCCCTGGCCGGGGGAAAATCTTCTGCACCCATAGAGAGGAAACGTGATTGAAACACGGTTTTCTGGACAGGTATTCTGACCTCAAAAGCCCTCTTCACTCCGTCCGCCCGACAGCCAAGGTCATCGTTTTTTTTGCTCTGATCGTTTTCTGCCTGAGCGCGAAGGCTACTGCATACCTATCGTTCGCGGGTTATTTCGCTTTCCTTCTTGTTTGCCTTGCGGTATCGCATGTTCCACCGATTCATGTGCTGAGACGCACGCTTGTAATAGTTCCTTTCATGGCGATGGCGGCCGTGTCTATTCCTTTCATGGGAAGAGGAGTGCACGCTCAAGGCACAGGGGCGGCGACCATGCACCCGGGGATAATTGTTTTTCAAGGTGTGGTGATTAAATCGTACATCAGCATATTCTCTTTGGTTATTCTTTCTTCCATCACTCGCTTTCCGCATCTTCTCGGGGGGCTGCGAAGGATGGGAATACCTCGGGTCTTTCTCTCCTCGATGAGCTTTGCTTACAGGTATTTGTTCTTGCTCGTGGAGGAGATGGAGCGGATGAAACGAGCCCGAGACGCCCGATGCTACAGCGGGAAATGGTTGTGGCAGACGAAAGTCGTCGGAAGGATGATCGGCACGTTCTTCGTCAGGTGTTACGAGCGAGCGGAACGGGTCTATCAGGCGATGGCGTCGCGAGGGTTTGAGGGGAGAGTTGCTTACCAACAAGCCCAGCCGATGCGCGCAACGGATTATGCGTTTGTCGCGGGCGCCTTAGCATTATTTCTTTGCCTCAGACTGGCGAGCGTTCCGGGATGGTTGTTCTGACCGAGAGCCCGGATTCGATGCACGGGCATCGTTCGACGGCGTTGGACACGGAGTCTTGTGAGCCGAGATGAAAAAAGTGATTGAGGTCGAGTCGCTGCATTTCTCCTATCCCGACGGGACAGTTGCTCTCAACGGCATATCCCTCGCGGTCCACGAGGGTGAGAGGGTGGCGCTTGTGGGCCCGAACGGGGCGGGGAAATCAACCTTTCTGCTGCATCTCAACGGCATCTTTCGCGGCGATGGCAGCGTGAGAATTGACGGTCTGACGATGGAAAAGCGAAATCTGAAAGCCATCCGGCAGAAGGTCGGGCTGGTGTTTCAAAATCCCGACGACCAACTCTTCTGCCCGACGGTTTTCGAGGACGTCGCTTTCGGCCCGCAGAACCTTGGGCTTGAGCCGGAGGAGGTCCGCCGCCGAGTGGAGGAAAGCCTAACGGCGGTTGCAATGTTGGCTGCGGCACAGAAATCCCCTTTCCGGCTTAGCTTCGGAGGGAAAAAGAAGGTCGCCATAGCCACAGTCCTCGCCCTTCAACCCAGCGTTTTAGTGATTGACGAGCCGACAGCCAATCTCGATCCCCGCGGCCGGAAAAGCATCATCGCACTCTTGCGAGAACTCGCCGGCACGCAGATCATCGCCACCCACGACCTCCACCTTGTGCGGAACCTTTGCAGCCGCACCATTGTCCTCGACGCGGGTCAGAAAGTCGCCGACGGCGCCACGCCCGCAGTTCTCGAAGACCAAGACCTTCTCGAGGCCCACGGGCTCGTTTAACTTCGCCCACGGACGGTTAGAAGTAAAACCGACCGAATCACGACAAAGTGAGAAGAGCACCCGTTAAGGGCGGCTGAGACTGGAACCGCTGGCATCCTGTCCCGCCCCGCGTTCCGCGGGGGATATCGAGGGGCTCCCTTGCCCTCGACGGGGGCGGAACGCCTCCGCGACAGCGGCCCGCCGGCCCGTGATTTGCTGGATGCTTCACGTCTCTGGAGCAATCCCGTTCACGCCGATGGCGTGATTATCTCGTCAAAATAGCTCCCTTCACGACACCATTATACGTTGCCGTATTGCGAATCCGTGTACTCAGAAATGGTCCGACGGCACACCCAAGAGTCGCACACATTTTTCCTCACATTAACGCCAAGCGCCGGGCGAAGCAAGGCTCCGACATTTTCTGGTGTGGCTGTATTTCAGCCGTAACCGGCGCCTCCTTTCATCGCTGCTTCTCATGGACGTGGTTCGCCCTCAACACGGCAGCAGAGCCTCGCATCTGCCAGGCTTTAGGTGGCGCCGCCGTTAGCCACCTGCTTCAGCGGGTGGTCACAGCGCGCCTTTTTCCTCTCCCCGCCTTGGCGGGGCTTCAGCCGGGCTTCTCGACCAGAGGATTCATCAGAATCCTCCCACGCAATACGGCTTTAGCCCTTCAGCCCTGAAAGGGCGCAATATTCTAGCCCAGGGCAACGCCCTGGGGAAATAGCACGTGATGAAATACAAAAGCCCTGAAGGGGCGTAATAGGCTCATCCTCAATACACGGTTCCCTCCAGACACATGAGGGCGGACCCGCGTGCCATTGAAATGGAGCCACACCCGTGCCGCCCGCTTCAACTTATGGTCGTCATTTGCTAATATAAGATGGAATCAAGTGGAACAGAACCGCAAACCGTCGAGCACGCAGAGGTCGCGGAAACGAGAGACTACCTCGAGACAGCCAAAGACATTTTCTTATCTTCTGCGCTCTCTGGGCTGAGTGCGGTGAACCCTCAACGACCGAAGGAGAGGCAGGTCCCATGGCAGACATGCTGGAGACGATGTTTGAGCTGCAAAAGAAGCTCAACAAAAGGGTCGGCGTGGACACCGACGCAATGGACGACGAGGAAAGACAGAAATGGATTCTGAATTATGCTCGCGCTCTCGGGCAGGAGCTTGCGGAGCTTGTTGACAGCGTCCCCTGGAAATGGTGGGCTCAATACCAAATCTTCGACAAACATAATGCGAAGGTCGAAATCATTGATATGTTCCATTTTCTCATGTCGCTGGCTCTGACCCTCGGCCTTTCCGCAAAGGACGTGTACGAATCCTACTTGAGAAAAAACAAGGTGAATTTCGAGCGGCAGGAGCAGGGGTATCTCTTCAAGGACGAGTCGGATAACGTGGAGGTCTGAAGCGGCTTAAGCGTCCGGAAAACATAAGGGGAGGAAACGCAGAGACGCAGAGGGGCGGGGTAAGGGGAACGCGACGTTCGCCGATTTGTGAGCGGATCATCAAATGCTCTGGTTGTCCGGGCCTCTGAGTCGAAGGATTGAATACCGGCTGGGGTTGGAGTGTTTGGCAATCAGGGCAAGGGGGCTTCAGCACACGCAGGATACCTCGAAAGGGGGGTGAATCTTCAGACGGATAGCCGCTTACTATGCGGCGGGGTCTTCTACGGCTTCCTTAGCGAAAGGGTGGCAATGGGCAGTGCTTCCGCCTGCAGGCGTGACAGGTTGACGACCTGGCTGGCGCGGTCAATGTCAATGCCGACGAGGCGCCCCTCGGCATCGAAGTCGAGCACCACACCAGTAGCAACCTCCTTTGAGTCCGCGCTAACTCTTTCCGCAAGATCAATGTATAGTGAATCGGTCTCCGGGTAGTAATGAAACTTCACGGTTCCACCTCCTTGAAATCGCGGTCAGGAAAAGCGTTGTGTGCTGTCTCGCCATCCTCCAGCGTCACCACGCGTAAGTACTTTCCAAGCTCCACAACGAAAACCCAATAGCGAATACGGCCATCCGGCTGTACCTCCCGGCGCACAGGCTCGCGCAAGCCATTCTCGCCGAATGTAAGGACGGTTGCGCAAAACCTGTTCTTCAAGATAGGGAGTCGTTTTCATCTGTTCATCAACGTCACTGGATAATATCATCCCTGAGCGCATGACAGTTGACGTTTTTTGTGCCTAAAAGAAGTTGCCGAGCAGAATTTGCCCGAGGCGTTTCAGTCCGTGTTATAAGTCGTGCGCTCCCCCGTTACGTTAGCGCCTTTCTTTTGCTGGCATGAAGAACGGTAACCCCGACCACTTCCCCCTTTTCATACCTGATGATCATATCATCGTCGGTTAGCTCGCTATCATCCGCGACACTGGGCTTCTTGAAGTTCAAGTAGAGGACGTCTGCGTCCTCGTCGTACGTATACCAGATGCGCTTAAAAGGTATGCTTAGTAGCCGGGGTGTAAGGCTTAGAATCTGCTTGACATCTATCGAGGCCATAGTCTTGTTCTCCTCTCGACTTGGTTGATTCTGCTCGTCAGGAAGGCTGTAATGACGAATCCATCCTCTGGGCTCACCTCGCGGTATATGACAATCAGATATTTCCCGGCCTCGATTTGTTTGGCTGCAAGCAACTCTTCGGACTTACCCTGATAGATTGCCTCCGGTTCTTGAAGAGTTTCGAGAACCTCAAAGTAGTAACCGGCCATCTCTGAATGTTCTTCAGTGATGTGAAACCATCTCTCCTGCGTGAGTCTGATGGGAACACCATTTTTCGATCGGGCGATCTCCATGTCGAGCCCTCAACCGCACCGTCCTCGAAGAACCGGAGCTCAGTCCTCAGGCGAGGAAGCCCCTTCGGCCACATACCATACGTGGTGACCATGTTGCCGAAGAAGAACAACGATTTGCTTATCAACGCTTTCGTCCGCCAGGAGGTTCACGTAGCTCCCTCGGCAACGGGGTAAACAACGTCCGCTCGCAAAGCGTCCGCCGCAAACGCCAACGCGGCCTGAATGGCCTCGCCGGTCAGCCGGGGATGCGCCTCAAGAATCTGTTCGACGGTTTCGCCGGCCGCCAGCTTCTCCAGAATAAGTTCGACAGTGATGCGGGTTCCGGCAATGACCGGCTTTCCCATCATCACTCCCGGGTCTGATACGATCAACTTTCCCTCCATCTGTGGTCTCCTGCGCATGAGGTGGCGCCTCGGCTAACCTTAAGTAGCCGAGAACGGCTCGGTTTTCTTGCCCATGCCAACGCGCCTCTTGGTTGTCGCGTATGGTCGGGGCGGGCGGATTCGAATCCCGCTTCAGCGGGACTCCCAATGCAGGTGCGCTAAACCGGACTGCGCCACGCCCCGTTGCTGCGGTGCAAACCTGTGGAAAAACGTTATGACAATCTGGCTGACAGGCGACGGTTTTCCGGCGTGCGGCTCTGTTTGGCCGGCAAAAGAAGTCGGCCCTCGGTGCAAGTAATTGTGCCCGGCACTTTCCTGTTCCTTTTTCGCCGGGGCAATCTTTCACGGCCGCGCGCTAATAGTCAAAGTTTCAAGGACACCCCAACTCCGTAGTTTGTCACCCTCGTCGTACCAACGGTCTCCAACGTCCTTTCTGTAGTACATATTTGGAATCAGGATATTCTGTATTTTTGTATAAACCTGGCGCTGAGCTTGCCTCATAGTTAACCCAGTGCCCACCACAATCAAGGCAACTCCAGCCGAGCCGGTAACCACCCATTCGCCCTTGACCATCTTAACGTCCTCTATGTGAATGCCTTGAAGATTATTGTTTTTCACAAAAACTACAACGGCTCCCTTGGAGTAAGAAGCAAAAGTTTTTCTGTCCCTGAACGGATAAGGAGGCACAACAACGCGAACGCCGACCTGAAAGCCCTTCCTAGTCCTGAGACAAGGGTCTTGGCCGTTTGCCAGCGCATGAAGAAAATCTCCTATGGGAGTTATCATCCCCTCTTGCTGGACACTAACTGTTGGATAACCAAAGCGGCAAGTGAATTCTAAGGGATAAATGCCGTAACCGTTAGCAATACAGTTAATGTCTATATATCCTACGTAACTCTCTTTGGCCAACGTACCCTCCATTTTCCTTAAGGTACAATCAAACAACCTATTTGGCTTACTCCAAAACATGCTGGTCCCCATTTCTCCAGTGGCAGGTCCGATGTCACCGGGAAAGAGTCTCTTATGCTCAAAGTTTATGTTAATCGGATAGACAAACTTTACGCCGTTAAAATATGCGCCCACGGCCACTTCCACTCCGAGGACCCTTTTCTGCAACTGGAATACTTTGACCTGCTCAGACCAAACCCGTTTATACGACTGTAAAACCCGGATGACGTCTCTGCCATCTTTCTCCATGCCAACAAAAAGGAGGCGTTTTATGTTTTGGGCCTCGCCGCTTGGCTTTAGAACATACTCATCCGGATGCTGTCGGACAAAGTCTATGGCCTGATCGAAGTCTGAGAACTCTTGGTAAGGGATAATTTTGACTCCGTGTTTTCTGAGTTGTTCTTGTCCGAAGGAGCGGTCATCTTCAAGGCGATCGGTGTAAGGCGTGCCGCCGATGACCTTTTTCCCAGCTTTGCGAAGTTGATCAGCCTTGGCGCCCTGCCCGAGGACATCATCAAAGACTATCACATCGGCCCAGTCTATTTCCTGCTGCCAGTTTTTTGTTTTGAGCACGAAACCGTTCGCTATATCATCTTCGCTTCTATTTTCGATGAAATATTTGACTTCGTGCCCTTCTTTAGTAACTTGCCATGCAATATCGCTGATCAGCGCATCTTGGGAAACAAATAGGAATTTAGCTTTCATTTTTTCTTATAATCACCTCCTCTGAATCAAGCCTAATCACATCATCGTTCGCAGCGATTTCTTCCCAAAGCTCCATCCATTGCTTTTGATCGAGGATATGTTCGCGATAAGGATCATAATCATCACTCAACCTATCAGGAAGAGTGTACACATCCTCAAAAACTATCTCGAATTTAGCGACTCGATATGCCTCCCTCATCCCCTCTATTATCTTTTTTCTTGTCTTCAAGTAACAAAAAGTCCCGAGGACGTAAACGAGATCAAACCGGCCCTTGTCAAACGGCAAACGAGTGCAATCTGCCAAGCGGACGAAGGGGACCGCTGCTCTCCGGACAGCAAACCTACTGAAATCAATACCTTGGACATCGCAAGGTCTGCCGCATTTCTCCTCCAACTGTCTTTTGATTTCCTTTACCAGGTTTCCGCAGCCGCAGCCAATATCTAAAAACGACATGAACTTATAGCGTTCAATTAGACCCTTGGCCAATTTCCCAAAATCCAAAAAGGTATCGTAATCTTTGTAAACCTTTCCAAAGTAGTAGTTCTTATCGAATTTCTCCTGGTTCATTCTATATCTCTACAAACTTCTCCGAAGAGAAAGGCATCTCCTTTGGTCGGGGCGGGCGGATTCGAATCCCGCTTCAGCGGGACTCCCAATGCAGGTTCTCCCGCCAGATTGTAGCATCTCAATTTCGCCAACCTTCACCCATCTCCAAGGCCACCGGTAGGGCCTGAAGTGGCTCAATCAGTGTGCGGCCTTGTTTAAGCTGGGCCTTTAGCTCCAGCGACGGTTAATCGGGGCGGGCGGATTCGAACCGCCGACCCCCTGCTCCCAAAGCAGGTGCGCTAAACCGGACTGCGCCACGCCCCGTTGATGCCGGTTTGAATCTTGCTCCGCGAACTCGGCGGCGAAGCTCCACCAGGGGGAGAAGAAAGGACCGCAGAGCGCGCAGAGAACGCAGAGAAAGCTCTACACGGCCTCAAAAAGGGTATCAGAAACTCGGCGTCAGTCAACGATTTTCTACTGTATTTCGGTGGCAGGGAGGCGAGGAAAAGAGAGCTTAACGCGGAGACGCAAAGGCGCAAAGGGGGAATGAACAACAAAAGCCAGACCGCTTCCTTGCCGCATCCCGCTGGAGGCGGGACCCGTGGGAATCATGGGCAAGATGCCCAGGGGGTGGCTGCAAAGTCGTGGCATATCCAGCTGGCCACCTTCCATTAGGTCGCTGTCGTCATACGGCCGTGCCGGGCTTTAGCCGGCACCCCCCTTAGCCACCTGCTTAAGCTGGTGGTCATCGCATGCGCCGTCTCTGTCGCGGGAGCCGGCTTTAGCCGGGCTTCTCGAACAAGGGATTCATCCGCACGTTGCCACGGAAATACAGCCGCACCCGATGCCCATGCCACGGGGAGCGGGGAGGGAGTCATCCTCATCTTCCTCTCTGCGTTCTCCGCGCTCTCTGCGCTGAGTCATCTGCCCCCTGACACTGAGGGGTTACCCAGCACGGTGCAACCGCCTTCACCAGCGCACAGTGATGTCCACGCCCCCCGGAGCGTTCTCGTAAACAAGGAGGAGGGTCTTTGACCGAGGATCCCATTCCTTCTGAGTCAACTCGTGAGAGGCCTTGCTGAAAGTTATTCCGATGGGCTGTTCCGGGAGCAGCACTCTCGTGGCGGCGGTGGTCGCGGCGGGGCCTCTCGAGTTGAAGCGAATGGAGTCTGCTGAAAGCCGTTCATCACGGATTCGGGACGCAGAAGCGAGGACGCGTGCTTTAGCTCCGGCTCTTCTTGCGAAGTCAATATCATACAGAAGCCCCCTCTCCCCGGACCCGAGCTCGACCTCGGTCATCAAAGCGAGCTTTGGGTCGAGAATGTCCACGAAGTTGCCGGAGAAGGAGCAGCGTTTTTCGGAAACCGATTCGTCGAGGACCGCGATGATGTGATAGGGGCCTCTCACCATGTGGAGGTAGTTCTGCTCTCTCCACTGCGGAGCAGCAGTCTTTCCGAGAGCGGCTCTCAGAGCCGCGAAAGCCCGTTTGATAGAGGAAACGAACTGGCCGCTGCCTTGCTTGCTTCGAGCGAAGGAAGCGGGGTTCGCGCTCTCGTAGAACAGCCAGCCTTTTCCGATGCGGTAGCGTCCCGGCGGCGTCTCTCTCGGGAGATCAAGCGTCTCAAAAAGATGCTCGCTCGGCGAAGCATACTTTGCGGGCGGCGTGTTCCACCACTCGCGGACACTATGATAGGGGTCGCTGCCATCGCCGAAATAGGTCAATACGTTGCCTTTCCTCACCCAACTTGCCAGGGCGCGGTGATATTCAGGCTTCAGCGGTTTCATGTATTCGTAGGAGAGGATGAGCAACCTGTACGGGTCGAGGGCGCCGGGACGAAAGAGGTTCTCGAGGTGGACAGGTCGAACAGGAATTCCTCTCTTGAGAAGCGGGAGCGTCAGCCCGAAGAAACCGTCGGTGGAGGTGGGATGAGGCTGACCGACCTGGAACATCATCGTGTCGGAAACGAGTACGCCTATCCCTTTCGTGCCGGAATCGAAGGCGACCTTTTGCTGGCTCATATCGTTGAGGGCATTGATAACTCCGAGAATCTCCGTGGCGTAATCTGCGGGGATGCCCTCGGCGCCTTTGGTCGTCAACTCGGCTCTACGATATCTCCCCCGAAAGATGCGGCTCGGCCAGGGCATGACCTCGAACCCCCAGGCTTGAGGGAAAAACAGGGAGGCGACAACGGTGCATTCGTAGTTTCGCCGATAATCCTCCCAGGTGTGGTTTGGATTGTCCTCAACGGGGTCGGCGAGGAACCACATTTTCTTCCCCGTGGGCTGGATCATGCTCGTCATCTGGCCGTATTCGAGGAAAGCTGTCTCGAAGGTTCGTTCTCTTCGCGCGCCGGCGTACATATTGGGGGTGCGGGCAGTTCCCGTCCAGGTCTGGGCGATGTAACCGTCGAGACCGGGCACGTCTATGAGGTGGGATTCAGGGCTGACGATTCTCCAGCTCCAGTAATTGACCATGGAATGGCTGGGAACGTAGCATTCAACTTCTTTACCTCTCGCACGGGAATACTCCTTAATGAACCCTATCACGTCCTTGAGGCAGCGGAAATAGAGCTCGTACTTGAGTTTTGAGGCTCGATACTGGGCGTCAACGGAGGAATCCGGCGGCTGCCACGGCTCGCCGTAGAACCTTTGCCATTCTCGCTTGAACGCTGGAGACCAGCCGGAGCGAACCCAGAACTCCGGCTCCTCGAGATGGATCGCTTTCACGCCGAGGTCTATCGCGGTTTTCATTCTGGCGTTTAAGAACTTGGCGTAGGAGTCAGTGGGGACGTTGTAGCCCACCGTCGTCGAGCGGCCGTGCCACATTTTCTTCCCGCTTTTCAGCTCCTGTATCTCATCGCGATGAGGCTTGCCGTCGTACCTCCCGCCGAAATATTCCTCATAGGAGCCCCAGGCGATGCCGGTCATGAGATGAATGGTGTAGCCGGCATTGCGCCATCCTCTCAGTCGCTCCGGGAGGCTACGATTTACTCCATAGACGATGGCGATGTCGGAAGCGATGTCGAGTTTGTCATCGTAGTGCGACGCCGTCTGGAAACACGTTCGCTGCTTGGTGGCGGCGGCGGTAGGAACCCCGACGCTCGCAAAGAAAAAAACGCTCAAAGGGAGGAGAAAAATCAGTCTGTCCATTTTTTGCCTTTCCATGAAATTGACGGCCTGACAGGAGGCTTGCGCGGAACTTCGTTGTTTCGGTCGGAGACATTATGCCGAAAAAATGCCCGTCGGTCAAATGGCGAAGTGTGGCCGCCTTTCAGTGGCACAGAGACACGCTCTCTTGTCGCAGGAGGGAACCCTATATTTGAGACCGACTTATTACGCCCTTCCAGGACTTTTGCATTTCCTCACGGGCTATTTCCAGGGCCTTGCCCTCGGATGGAATATCGCGCCCTTTCAGGGCCCGGCCCCTCACTTCGCGCCGCCTCGCTCCAACTACAAAAAAAGAAATGCGACATTGGCCGAAGCAGGTCCAACGTGTTGAAGCAATTCAGAGACAACGCCGGGTCTCTTCTAAGGGCATGTTCTTGGCTATGGTAGGTGAGAAGGCATTCAACGTATTCATTGGCGAGCCTTATCAGCAGTGGACCACGACGCCAACGCAACCTTCGTCATATTATGAAGAGAAAAGAATGGCGCGCCCAGGAGGACTCGAACCTCCAACCTTCGGATTCGTAGGACTTTACGTGCCCGATTCGCAACCGTCGGGGAATCCGTAACTTGCGAAATCACCGTCATTTGACCCCCCTGGTATGGGCGCCATTGGGGCCAAAAAAACCGTTGGTTGCCACTGTGTTCGTACAAAAAACGTCCCACCACTATCGGCCATCGCCTTCACACCTCTCAAGGAATTCGCACAACGCTTGTTCTCTCACCAGCACGCGGCCCGAGCGGCGGGGCGTTTCGCCGGGCAGCCGGACAGCCGGAAGCTGGCGGCGATAGATCAGCGACATAACGTAGCCGCGACTCGCCCTGAGCCGTTCCGCGACCTCCTTCACTGTCAATAGCGCGGGTGTCATCAGGATTAAAAATCCTAAGGTTTGCGTATGTTACTCGCTAATTCTCTGCACGTTAGCGCCTGCGGGCTTTGTGCGTTGGACGGTTCTGGGACCGGTTTCGCCGGAGATTCGCCTACCAGGAGACCCGCAAGCTCCCTGTCCTCATCCTCCGCTATCGCCGCGAGCATCCCGCCCTCCGCCTCATCTATGGCCTCCAGTGCCCCCCAGTAGTTGGCAAGCGCTTCGTCGGCCTGTCGGCTAATTTCCTCCAGCATGTCCACGACTTCGGCCTCAAGCTCAGTCAGTTGTCTTGCCATTTTCGTCTCCGTTCATCCTCACATATTCAACGACAACCCTGAGCGGTTCGCCGAGATCGGCCTTGAGTTCTCGTGGAAGGAGTTGCCCCAGAAGCCGGAGAAAGTGCTGCGGATTCTCACGGCCTACATTGACCAGGAATTCCTTTCCCCCAAGCTCCTCAAACGCCGAGAGGATCGTCTCCTTCAGTAACGAGAACTTGTTTTTGCTCCCCGCAGGCCGTCCAGGGTTGCCCGGTTTGAACTGTGTATCCTCACTTGGCATGTCCGTAAACTCTCCGTATTCTACGGGGACGCCGCCTCACGCAATTTGGCTGCGATGCGCTTCCGCACCTCATTGTCCTTCACCTCCTGCAGGACTATGATTTCAAACTGCTTGAACATTGTCCGTGCATCTTCTATCGTCAAATCCGCCTTGATTTCCTTCGGCAAAAGGCCCGCCACTATCCGGGCAAAGTCGAGCGGATGGTCAGTCTTGAGCATTCGCCAAAACTTCACACCGCAAAGCTCGCCCTCCACGCCCTTGCCCTTGATATAGTAGGCATCGAGAATGTCCTTCTTCAACTCTGTGAAGCGGTTTTTGCTCCCCAAAGGCCGTCCGTCAGGATTCCCGGATTTGCCCGGTGTAAACCTTCCCATCTCTGTTGTTCTCCTGTTGTGTACAGTATGCTGGCGGGGGCCGGAATGCTTCAAACTGTCCTCGGTCGAGGGGTGACGACATGGTCCCGGCCCCGCCACAGTAAAGGCAAGCCCCCGAAGGGGAGGCACTGACATGCTTCCCGGACAGCCAGGCCAAAGCCGCTGCCAGGCGGACTCTCGCAAGGCGACGCGCGACGGCGATGCCTCTCCACTGCACATCGCCCCAGGTTGTCCTCTCGGGAGCTTGCCATCGTTTTTACTCACCGGTTTTTGAAGTCGTCTTGCATCGCGTCCATTCGCCGCGAGAATCCCATAAGCTCATTGGCCAACATCGTCATCGCGTTCTCTGTGGAAAGTTCCTTACGCTCCACTGCTGCGATAACTTGCTTAACCCAAGGCGCCTGCTCTGGGTGAAGCAAGTTAGCTGCCCAAGCGCGCAACTTCAGGTTCGCGGGCTCAACTGTGGCAAGTGCAGGGACACCCGCCGTTCCGGGGAACATCGGCCTTGCCGGCGTTATCCCTGCCATCTGCAATCGGGCTTGTGCTATCACGCCCTCTCGCCGCTCTCGCATAGATTCCCGATAAGCTGTTCGCTCTGCCTGTCGCCTCGCCCTGAAGTCCCCGGGGGCCTCGCCCGGTCTCATTCGCAGACTCGGCAGCACCGCCTCACGGATAGGCCGAGTGAGCTTCTCTGCAATGGACTCTGCCTTTTGAAATGCCTTGCCAACAGCCTGGGCTGCACCGAACAACGAATTCGCGGCATTTACTCCCCACTGAAAAGCCGTTTTGAACTTGTCCGCGACGGAGTCCTGCTTCTCGCCGGCCTTGCCCAAGTCCTCTATGGGCTTCCGAGACGAGTCTATTGCCAGTTGCCAAAGCCGCGCGCCCTCGCCCGTCTCCTTGAACGCCGAGAGCATTTCAGGCGTCTTCCATTCCTCCTCAGTAACAGGGGGTCTCCCTACCACACCCATGTGGGGTACATATCTCGTCTGCGGTTTGCGCTTTGCCTGCGCTTTTCCCCAAGTCTCAAACTCTTCCCAAAACTTCTGATATGCCTCGGTCCCGACCTTGACCTCCTTCACTGCCAAGCCGGCCCAGCCCGACAGTGCCCGAAACACCGGGCTCGCGCCTATCTCCTCGACCTTCTCGGCAATCATGCTCAAGGCCCCGACCACTGACTGTGCCCATTCTTGCGCCTTGCCGGACTCCATCCATTTGCCAAGCTTCTCGGCCCATTCCTTTAGCTTGGGGATAAGAGCCTTAGCCAGCACGCCCCACACACCCATCATGCCGTACTTCAGCTTTGTCAGGGCATCATCCCACTTCTTCGCCATGTCCGCGAGCTTCCCCATGCCCGGAGACAGCCGCTCCACCTCGTCGCCCATCAGTTGGAAATACTCGCGGCCCTTGCTCAGAACGGGAATCATCTCCGCCCCCCGTCTGCCGAGAAGCGCCATCGCGTGCGCCTGCTTTTCCGTACCGGAGATGCCCTTCGACGCGAAATAATCTGACATGTCAAGGAGCACATCGTACACGTCACGGAGCTTGCCCTCAGAATCGGTGACAGCCACGCCCATCGCGTCAAACTCCCGACTGTACGTCTTCATTCCCTGCCGCGCGTACTCCATGTACTTTGCTAAGATTGGGATCACTTTCGAGATCGAGGCAAAATCCCCATGCTCCTGCTCGACTGCATACCGGAGCCGGTGAATATCCCCCACTGTCATGCCGGTCTGCTTCGACAACTTGTGCAGCTCGAGCGCATAGGCCATCGTTGACTTGACGCCCTTCACTGCGACAGCCGTACCCACAGCCGCCATCGCGGCCCCTGCCATCGCTCCGAACTTGGCGAAGCTCTTGGCATAATGCGTAACATTCTGCGACATGGTGCGCATCCGCTTGTCGGCCTTGTCTATCCCTGACATGAACTTCGTGATCTTCGAGTTGAGGGCGATCCACGCCTCGCCGATATTAGCTCTTGGCATTTATGTCACCTCCCCCCGTGCCTTGCTTTGAGCACGCGAAACGTGGGCACAAGGGACGGATAGTCTGAGGACCTTTCCTCAAGCTCCTCGACCCGCTGCTCCAACGGTTCAACTGCCTTCTCGGCCGCTTGTCTTGCCCTGCTTTCTATGCGCTTTTTCTCCGCTCGGTCAATCACCTCACACCTCCTTCTCAGTCTCAGTGGAATAGAAGGCAAGTCCCCTGGGGGAAACCTGATAGATTCCCCAGACGGCAAGACAGAGGCGCGCTATCAGACGCGCTTCCGCAAGGCGACCTTCGACGGGACTGCCGCCCCACCTCTGCCGCCCCAAGCCGTCCGTGGGGACTTGCCACATCGCTCATTTCGTTACAATCTCCTTCGCCCCCACGAGGGGACGCACACTCTCCGGCAAATCGCATAGCCGTCGAATCTCTGCCGCTTGCAGTCGTTTGAGCAGCATCCCTCGTGTGCCGTACAGCGGCGAATGTTCCACTTCGCATAGTTGCCGAAGCGCCCCAGTGCCCATCCGCCTCAATTCGCTTTTTGACGGGTGCAGCCTGTTTATCTGAGTTCTGGGGAAACGCAGCACGAGAATTGCCTCGGCGAAATGGCTCACCGTCGGCCACTTCCCAAAATACGCCACGCCCGTCAAAACCAGCCGGCGAGGCTCACCATTTAGGTTGTAAAAAATGCGTCCCTGCGCCCGTGAGAGGCGCTGGAAAATCCTCAATTCGTACTCTGTCCTGAGCGGCTCTTTCTCTTTTGCGCGCTGGTGCCGCTTCGTCTTGAGGCTTGCCCAACCCTCACGCTCGGCGACCCGGCGCAGTTGAGCATAGGTAACGCCCCGGCTCTCCGCGAGCTTGCGCTGCGATATATCCCCGGAGACGTATGCTCCCCGAATCGTTGCCCAGTCAATGCTCACTTTCTTCACCCTCCTTTGCTTCACCTTTTCTGTCCTCTACTTTACATCGTTTCCCTGATTGCGCGCTTAGCCGTTCCTTCCCTGCATTCGCCCTGTTTTCTCAGGTCATTTCCTGTTCTAAACAGGTATGTCATTTCACCGTTTCCTCACCGTTTCTATAACGGCGCCGCTTGCCTGGGCTGCCTCCTTATCGCCGAGACGGTCTCCATTCGCTTTGTCAATAGCTCGGCAATCTCGCCGATGCTGAAGGGTCCCATGATCACGCTTGACAGTTGACGCCCGTTCACGTTGCGGCCTGGGAATATCCGAAGCTCTCGCCCGTTGTGCTCCCAGACCTCACAAGCCTTTCCCGCCTCACTTCGTTCCATCAGAAGCCTCCGCGTTCTCCTTCTGGAGTTCCTTACGCGCCACCTTGACCGCCTTCTCAAGCTCCGCGACGTTCTCGCCGGAGAACTCAAGCGCCAAACCTTTTCTCGTCGGCATGAAGCAGCCGTCCGCGGCCTCATAGTGTTTCCGCAGGTCCAGAATCTTTCGCCCGTGATACTTGCCCAGGGTCGCCCTGACAATCATGTTTGACGCCAGTGGCCACTCGTGAATCACAACGGGGCCATCGGTTGTCTCGCCTGTGCTGCGTTTCGTGTTATCTGTCATCGGTCTCATCTCCTCTCTCCCCTTGCCCGGCTGACGGGCTGACGGGTTTGACGGGTTATCCTGTTTTTCTCTTACGCGAGGCGGGCCCCAGGGGCCAAACCGGATTTGGCGCGCTTGTGCTCAAAACCCGTCAGAAACCCGTCAGGAAATCTCCAATTGGTCCGCTTGGACCCCGATTCCCACATAATACCAACCTTTTTCGTCGTGAACTTTCCGATATTTCGCTGTCATCCGCCGCCCGAAGGCTGTGCTGCCCAGGATTTCCCGCTCCTTCCATTGCTGACTGTCGGCCCATGCTCGGTAGGCCGTGTAAAGCTCGCTTGCCCGAACCGAGCAATCATTTTCAAAGGTGCAGCATTCCTCAAAGAACCCTGCCAGCGGGTCAGAGTCCTTCTGATATTGCTGAGTCGCTCTTTGCACACCTGCCGGAGCCTGAAGCCCGTGATTGCGCCAATAGGTGCAGCCCCTCACGGCCCAAGCGAGGATGCCTTGAGCCTCAGCGCGTAGCTTCTCTGCCAGGTGTTGGTCCGCTTCTTGGCCTTTGAATTGTCGTTCAAAGGGGATGAGGCGGACACGCCGCCAAAACGCAAAACTATCGTCTCGCACCACGGGGAGGTGATTGACGCAAAGCCAGAACTTGCAGCGTGGCGTGAACGTAAAAAACTCCTTGTGCAGAAACCTTGCGGAGATTTTATCTCGCCCTGTTAGCGCCTTGATTCGCGCCTCATTCAACCGCGACCCCTCATTCGATTCCGCGGCCGTAACCAGCCGGGGGCCGTCAAGTGGCGCGATGTCATTTGGAATCGCCGCCCGCCCCCAGAACTCGATTGCCGAGAAGGGCATGTTGTGAGCATAATCGCCCAGAACATAACGCAGCGTCTCAAGGAAAACGCTCTTGCCGTTCGCGCCGGAGCCGTGAAGGATGAAAAGGCATTGCTCACTCGTGTCGCCTGTCAGGGAGTAGCCCACCGCGCGCTGCACAAAATCCGTCACTTCGTTATTCTCACTGAAAATCTCAAAAAGGAAACGCACCCACCGGGGGGCCGCTGCCCCTGGATCAAAGGCGATGGCGCTGTGCCGCGTGATTCTGTCCTCAAGGTGTCCGTCCCTAAGCTGGCCGGTACGAAGGTCGAGGACTCCGTTGCCCATACCGAAAAGCCAGGGGTCGGCATCCCAGTCCTTTCCGGCGTCTGCGAACGGCGGTTGTGATTTCGCCAGCGCCAGCATCGCGTCAATCTTTGCGCGGCTCTCGCTTGACCATCCCCAATCAAAAACACTTTTCCGCTGGTCCTTATTTTCAATCTGCGAAGCCTGTCTTTGCCGTTCGCGTGCCGCTTCTCGCGCCATCAGAACCACCTTATCTGTGGAATCAGGAGCCCACCAGGCGTCCGCCCATCGAAGCCATCGTTTTCTCTGATGGTCAAAGCGAAGCTGGTCTCCAAAAAGGTGCGCAAAGAACTCTGCATTTCCACTATCCGTGCGACACTCAAGGATCATCGGAGGCGCGGGGGGATACCGCGACACGCTCGCCGCGATCGCCCGAACCTCTCTCTCCGGCAAAGGATTCTCACACCGTTCCGAGTTCTCATTTTCAAGGGCCTCACGGATTGTCTCTTCGCTTGCCCCGTGCCGACGCATAGAACCCGCAAGACTCGTCAATGTCGTGTTGCGCATGCCCTGCGGTATAGTCTTGCTCTCCGCAACGATGTTTTTTGCGGGTTTTTCTTTTCCATTCTGCAAGCGGCTCAATAGTTCAGGCGGAACGTCGGGGAGCTCGCCATTCCACTCATGCAGTGGGACGGAGCCGGGAGCCCATTCGTAGGAGGCGTGGATTCGCTTGCCGCCCTTTTCATAATCGGCGGGAAACCCGCTCCCCGGCAAAATGCAATAGCATCCGTCGCCCGTGAGAATGTCCCCCCAGTCGAGGTGAGTAATGCCAAGCCCGCAACCATTCGTGTGCCAGTAGTGAGTTCCCCCGCTCGGCGTCATGACGATAGGCCCTGCGAACTCCACGGTTTGCCCCGCCATGAACTCGTCAAAACTTTTTGCGTTGTCGAGGTCAACGATAAGTTTTTCTCCGGGCATACCCGCAATCAGAAAGGGGCGCCCCTGAGTAATCACTCGGCGAAATCGCGTGAGGCGTTGTTCCTTGCTTTCCGTGCGGTATGGTTTCCAAGCCTCATACGAAAAGGGGTGCTTATCAACCGAGATAGGAAAGCACTTCAGGCCCCTGTCCTCGTAAGCCTCGATAAGTTCTGTGACTCCGATGCTCATATCACCTCAGCCTTGCCCGGAGGCCGCGCCGTTTATGCGATCTTCGAGCTCCTCCTCACGGTAGATGTGAGCGATGCATTGCCGGATTGCTGCACTTATAGACAACCCCCACCTATGGCGAAGGAAATCCAACATCACGCTGGTCTTGCGGTCAAGTCGGAAAGCCTTAGGATTACCGTATTCGCCCATAATCAAACTCTCGCTCCTTTTTTCTTGTTTTACCCCTCGTATTTATGGCATAATGGCCTTTAAGCGGAAATAGTCATCGTTCTCCTCACAAAGGTCGTATATGAGGGAGCTTGGGAATGCCGCAGGAACGAAAAAAGCTGTGGTACACAATAACAGAACTGGCTAAAATCTTAGCTGTGCCCCGTGCCACACTTGCTCAGGCGGTCAGAACGGGCAAGCTTCGCACCACCCGCCGCTCTCCTCGCGGCCACTGGAGAGTCTATGTGCCCCCGCCGCTCCCAGTTCTTCCTTCGGGAAGGTTTCGACGTTTCGGTGCTGACCTGTACTTTGAGACAGGTGTGGCAATCCCTGAAATCAAGAAAAAGCTGAGCGAAATAGCTCAGCTGATAGCTCTCTTGGGGCCGGAATGCGCCTTGTCGAAACAACCTTGGTTGGAGTATGAGAAACCACTGGTAAGCGCGGTGATAAAGAAAGGGCTCTATAAGCGCGTCAAGGTTTATCGAGTGTACCGTCCGGGCGGAAAAGTATGGGAGTTCACCCATAAGGCTCAAGCAGATCTGTTTTTTCTTTGGTTCACGCTTTTTGATGTCTCGTGGGAAGAGAACCCCTTCTCATGGCACAGCGAGCATCCGCTGGTTGCCCAGTACTTTTTTGAGAGTCGGATTGCCAACTTGCCGAGTGACATCATTCCCAAAGACGCAACGGCACGTGAGCATTTTGCGCAATGGTTCACTCAGGGGGGATGGCTAACTGTGTTAGAGTTGGGTGGGAAACTTTTCGACAGTGGTTGCCTTGAGGTAGTAGACTATAAACGGATGTTGCGCATAGCCCCTCACGAGTACCTCACAAAGGCAGTTGAGAAATTAGGGAAGGATCCTTCTGCCGCCTTTGGAAAATTCCTGACTCTTACAGAGAAGCAAAGAACGATTCTGACAGCGTTCCTGATACTACGGCAGAAGCGCTCCCAGTCAACGCGCTCAGCTATCTCAAAGACCGACATTCGGGATGAGATGGAAAGGCAGTGGGGTATTCGTTTGACCATCTCTGGACTTGTTAAATATTTCAAGAGAGCTCCTTTTCTCACGCAGTTCATCGAATCTTTGGAGGGGACAGGACTTGCGGGGACAGACGAAGGCACTGGTAAGATAGGAACATCAAGAGGGAAGCCTCTTGGCGTCAGGGAAAAGGATGCTCAAGAGATAGATACCCAAAAGGAGGAATGGTGGAAGGAGGAGCGTGGGCAGCACAAGTTCCAGAGGTAGGGTTTGTGACCTCACTCTGGACTTGCTTCCGTGTTCTCTAAGCCCCCCCTTGACAACGCCGCCCCGCCTCTGGTACTATGCTTGTAGCTGGCTAACGCCCGGCGGTCTGACGCCCAGAAGCATGAGCCGCGTGCCGCCGGGCCTTTTCGCCTATACTTCGCCCCTGCGTTGCAACCCTCGGCCTGTGCTATCCTTCCCTCTGAAAGTCGCGATCGCCGCTCCTGAGCCAACCTGGCGGGCAAGGATGGCATATTTTACCCGAACGTGCCCGGTCTGGTGTTGTTACCCCTCCGGACACTCCGTTTGCCGGAGATCAGGGGGGGGAGCATTATGAATTTTCATATTACTTCCCTCTTGTTTTGCCACTGCCGGCCTTATGCTCGCTGCGCCACGAGGCTCTCCAGGGCAAAGCTGGCTTCATAGAACGCAGAGGTCCCGGTATATCGTTCTCATCCGCCCCCCGCCAGGCCAGCTATCCTCCCCTTTCTTGAGAGCTTCTGCACGCCTGATGAGTATGTCGGTGATTGCCTTGATACTGGAGCCGAGCACTTTAGCAGGCCGGTACTCGTCTTTTGTGTCTATCGCCGGGACAAGAGTTATTGTTTCCCCGTTGTGCTTCCAGTGTTCTGTTGTGCCGCCGGCGAACATGACAGAATAGACTGCCATCAGTCTTTCGCTCACTGTGCCACCCCCTTTCGTTTCCGTTTGCTCGGCTTTTTCCAACGGCGGATCCCCTCCCGGACCATGGAATCCACCAACACTGTCATCGGTTTGCCCGTTCGCTTCCCCAGGCGGTACAGCTTGGGGATAAGCTCCGGATTGATTCTTGGGCTGTACATGGCGCGCCTCCAGAGCAAAAGGCCCGAGCGTGTTCAACCAGAACGTGTCTGATTTGGGGACGTCGCCGCCTCCCAACACTCGGGCCGTTTCACCAGCGCATCAAAAAACACGTCCGGTTGAACACTCTCATCATACCACCTCCAAGCTGCCTGTCAAGCGCCTTTTTTCTACGGATCACCCTGTCAACCGACCTTCCCGCCAGGGTTGACAATGCCGCGTGTTGTGCGGTTCACCCGCCGGGCTGTCTCCGAAAGCTCCTCGACGCGACACTGATTGCGAATGCATCGCCGCAACGCTTCGGCGTGGCGGACGCCCCACTCCTGGCACAAGTAATCGAGCATGTCGCCAAGCTCCGCGTCCACCCTGAAGCTCACCTTTTTTGTCAGTTTCGGCATCCTTCACCTCTCCCAAAATGTCGGACGTTTGCTCTTCTCTCACCGTCGAGGTAAGTGTCTGATAACAACTGTTATGTCAACTTGCCACTCTCCCCGCGTGAGGGGAATTGAATCACTCTCTCAGTGCTTTTTCCCATGCCCGGCATCCGCAGCTTAGCGACGGCCCGCCGCCGGTGCTCTGCGTCCGTGTGCATATAGATCGCCGTTGTGAGAATGCTGGAATGCCCCAGAAGCTCCTTGATGGTTTGAACGTCAACGCCGGACATGACCAGGTGGCTTCCGTAACTATGCCGCAGGGTGTGCGGGGTGATTCTCTCGTCAAGGCCCGCTGCTTTCGCCGCTGCCAATAAGGCCAGGCGGAAAACCTTGCCGTCCAACTGTCCGCCCTTCGCTCCGCGTAACACCCAACCCCTTCCGGGCCCCCTGGCACGGAGCTCATCGAGAAGCTCCGGAGGAATGGGAACAACCCTTTCCTTTCCGTTTTTCGGAGAGAAGCCAAGCTCCGGCTTATTGCGGACCCACAACTCCGCGGCCTCCAAGTCAATGTCTCGCCACTCCAAAAATCGCCCTTCCTCAAGACGCAAGCCCGTGAGTAGAAATAGCCACGCGGCTTCTCTCGCCCAGTCTTTCAACCTGTCAAGGAAGGGGGCTATCTCGTCCTCCGCGAGGAAAATCAGCCGTCCCCGCCCAGGAGTCTTGACCTGCTCAATTTCGACCGGCATGGACTGAAGCCAGCCCTGTTTGACGGAACGCTTGAGAAAGGCCTTAAAGTGACGAAGCTCCAAGTTGACCGTGTTAGGAGAGACCTTCCTCAAGCGCCCATCTTTCAACCGACGCTCCTCGTGGAGTCGCCGCTTCTTATAGCTCTCGATTCTGGACGGGGTAATGTCCTCAGCAGTCTTGACGCCTCTCATGCGACCCAGGACGTTCTCTATCGCACCCCTCGATCGCCGGAGGTGCTTCGCAGACCGGTTTGTCTCAAGCCAGGAGAGGTATTGCGGCAGAAGCTCTTTCAGCAAGGGGGACCTGAAAAACGGGTCGTGTCCGGTCTCAAGCTGATAACGCAGTCGGCGCTCGTGCTCTTCTGCCCTCAGTTTTGACGTCTGCTTGGTACTGCCCTTATACCGGCGTCCCCGATAGTGCAAATCGAAATGCCAATACGGGCTTTTGGGGTGCCTTCTCACGGTCATTTTGGAGCCTCGAATGGAGGTTAGTCAACTGTGAGAAGTGTACTACAAGCGGCAAATGCTGTCAAGGAAAAAACCGTCCCACTACCGTACCACCTATGCAAAGTTCAGGCCGTGCCGAGGTAGGTGTCGGTCTATAACAGGTTGAAAATCAGAGGGAAAGGAAGCGCGCCCAGGAGGACTCGAACCTCCAACCTTCGGATTCGTAGTCCGCTACTCTATCCTATTGAGCTATGGGCGCGCCAGAATTCGAGCACTTATAACCTTGAAGTCCACGACAACAACATTTCACTCACCCGGAGACGTTGTGTCCCCCCTTTATATGCGCTAACGAGATGTGTTGACATCAAGAATCTCCCGCAACGCGCGCATGCGAAGTATATCACAGCCCAGGGAATTTGAACAAAGAGTTTGTGATAGAGGGTGTGGCCGCGTCTGCGTGGCACAGAGGTCCCCTCTCGTGTCCTTGGAACGAACCCCACATTTGCCAGCGACTTATCACGCCCTTTCAGGGCTTAGGCGACGATTTCGGGTCGCCCTGTAAGGGCGGACTTAACAAAGCTCAGGGCAACGCTCTGGGGAAAACGACGAGATGAAACAAAAAAGCCCTGAAGGGGCGTAATAGGCTCATCCTCAATACACGGTTCCCTCCAGACAGATGAGAGCGTACCCGCGTGCCACTGAAAAGGAGCCACACCCCCAAGATCCCTGAGCTTTTTCCGAGGCTCAAGATTGCCCCGGTTTTTCAGTGCCTCCTCGAAAAGCTCCAAACCTAACTTCCAATCCTCCTGAAAGGCTTCGAGGATCTCATTGCTATATTCATCTCGCTCTATCATCACGATGCCTCCTCGCCATGCGTGCCTTGACTGAGCGTGAGTCCACGCCGAAAATGCTCCCCAAGCTTCCGCCCCGTGTACCTTGCCTGAGCCTTTGCCTTCCAATAGCGCCAACCATTGTAATCCTTCCTTGCCTTTCTTGACCATCTTTTGCTGGCCCTTTTGTTTCTCTCATTCCACCGCAACCGTCACTCAAACCGCCCGCAAACGCTCGCCAAAATCAGACTTTACGCGGCCCTTTCCACCGTGGTAAGGTCAGACTCACTCAACAGACGCCCGTTTATGCGCGAGCACGGGGCGAAGGCTGACCGAGACGAATTGCTCGAGGAGGCCCTTTCTTGATTTTGCCACTTTTCCTTTCTTCTCGACACATCAAACAAGAATTCCTAATAGCCATACCATCTTATTGGCTGACAACGCACAACTTCACTTAAACCCCTGGAGGCGGAGATGAAACAAGTACAAAACAACCGATTGACCCGCAGGGCTTTTTGCAAGAGCCTTGCCGGAGGAGCCGTGGCGGCTGTCGCAGTCGCTGCATCGAAAAGGGCGACCGGGAGGAGCGTCGCAGGCGAAAATAAAATCCGCATCGCGGTCGTTGGAGGCAACTTTGGGGCGACCTTCTGGTGGCACGAGCATCCCAACTGCGTCGTTACAGCCGTCACCGACCTCATCCCCGCCCGCCGCCAAAGGCTCGTCAAGCGCTACGGCTGCAAAAATGCTTACGAATCCCTCGAGGTCATGCTCAGGAAAGCCGCCGACACGTTTGATGCCGTGGCGATTTTCTCCGGGGCGCCGGAGCACGTCAAGCATTGCGTGATGTGCATGAACGCAGGCAAGCACGTCATTTCCGCGGTCCCGGCGGCGATTTCGCTGGAGCAATGTCAGCTCCTCACAGAGACAAAGGAGAAGACGGGGCTGAGATACATGATGGCGGAATCGAGCTACTACCGCCAGGCGTGTATCGCCGCGAGAGAGTTGTATCAGGCAGGAAAATTCGGCAACCTTTTCTACTCGGAAGTCGAGTACTACCACAACCACATTGGCAGTCGTCCGAGCCATCCCGACGTGTGGCGGTACGGGTTCCCTCCGATGCTTTATCCCACCCACTCCATTGGCTTCCTGGTCGGCGTGACCGGAGAGCGCCTTGTGGAGGTGTCCTGTCTCGGAACGCGGGAGGAGCCTTTCCCTCGCCCCGAAGATAACGTCTATCGCAATCCCTTCTCCAACGAGTTGGGTCTTTTCAAGACAAACCGGGGGAACGTTTGCCGGGCGAACGTCTGCTGGCGGATAGCTGCTGGCGGCGAGCGCGCCCAGTGGTTTGGAACGGAAATGTCGTGCTACATGTCCAGCTCCGGCGGCTTGAGCAACTCCATGGAGATTGCGGGGAAAGGGCGAGTCCCCTGGAACGTTCCGGACTACTGGAAGACCGACCGCTTACCGGAGCGAATGCGCCATCCCAGCGGCCACGGCGGCAGCGCGGTATTCATCTGCAACGAATTCATCAACGCCCTCGTCGAGAACCGCGAGCCGGTCATTGATGTTTACGAATCGTTGGCCATGACGGCGCCGGGCATTGTGGCTCATCAATCTGCTCTCAAGGGCGGCCAGCAATTCAAAGTCCCCAACTTCGACCCTGCGCCAAAGAGGACATAGCCACGACCGCGAACAGGGCAGACATGGCGTCCACTATCGTTGAAGCCGCCCTGCCGATGCTTTGACTACTGCAATCGCCCGTGGGGCTGACGGGCCTGGTGGCTAACGGCACCGCCGTAGGTTGGGTTACTCGCGCGCGCCGGCTGCAACCACCCATTACCCTGTTAGCAATTCTTCGACCTCTCGTATGAGCACCGGAAGGTAGTTTCTGACGGCGTCCCACACGATCTCGAGATCAACCACGTCGTAGCCGTGCGAAATGACGTTGCGGAAACCGATGATTCGCTGGTAATCGGAGATTCGTTGAAGAATGGCAGCATCGGACCCGGAAATCCGGTTGAGCGCTTCGCCGATGATTTCGAACTTCCTCTCAACCGCCGCCTGAGCCATTCCGCTCCTCTGGAAATCATGGAATCCGTGACCAGCGGTGTACTCTCCGATTTGACGGGCCGCCTGAAGAATGTCATGCAACTATTTTTTCGTCTTAAGGTCCATAGACGCTCACTCGGCTGCGCTCGATCGCTTCCCGAAAGTACGGATTCTTTACTGAGTCTTCAAGGACCATGTCCACAGGCCGATTGAATATCCGCTCCAGGCGTTCCTTCAGGTCGAAGTATCGCCTGAACATCTGTCCCGGGCCTCTATCGAACCGCACCACAACATCAACATCGCTCTTCGCACCGAAATCAGCCCTGGTCGCCGACCCGAAAACGTCGAGTCGCTCAACGCCAAGCTCCCGGCAAACCGCCGCTATCATCTCTTTGTGCTCAGACAGGTCCATCAGTCGTTCCTTTTCCTACCAACTTCTGTCTGACCAGACAGCCCAGCGCGCGGTTGAGCCGCCACCGACCTTAACCAAGCTGGGTTGTTTAATCCTCCGCAAATCCGATCCTCCTCAGCGACTCCCCTGGAGCCGGCTCAACCTCTCCTGGACGCACGTAGGATGTCCAAAATGGCAGCAATCGGCTCCAACGCGAATCGCCGGGAGGTTGAAAGAGACGTGATGCTGCCCCTAATGGAGATATCCTGATTCTTTTTCCAAAAGTCCTTTATCCTGCCGGCAATTAGCCGGTGCAGGATGTATCTCTTACCGTAATACAATTGCTTGGCTTTTATTCGCATCCCGTCAGCACTGACAAAGCTCAAGCGGACGAAATTGCGGTCCGACGAATTCCTTTCGACGGTGAACACATCTGGTTCACCCCGTGGGGAAATGAGCCCCATCCGGAAGCGACCGGAGGAGCGTTTCGCGAAGCGCGCAACGCACCACTGCCTCCCGAACGTTTTGGTCTCGTAGTACCCAGCCCACCATCGCGATTCAAGTTTCGGGATGGCCGGATTTCCAACTAACAACCAGAACTGAAGATTGTATAGAATGATCATGCCAGCGAAGATAGCGGCACCCGCAGTGCCAAGGAGGAGCAGGCCCGGATACCGAAGAATCCTCCGCCACCCGCGCATCATCCGGGGCTGGTCGTCTTGGCGATGAATTTCTACTCTCATCGGGTCATCCTCTCTGAACAAGCCATCCCACGCCGCGTCAACGAGCAACGGCCTTTTTTGCCGCCAAACCGCCGATTGTTCATCTGCTTCATGCCCGCGACGGGCCAGTGCCCGGCGGGGTGGTTTGGGTAGCCACCACATTCCTTACGAGAGAGCATCAGCGCCCTGTTAGAAGGCGCACGACCACCAATTGTCACTGTGACGCTATGAATCCTCCCATGATGGCGAGAATCGGCTTCAACTTCTTCTGAGTCGGATCCACCTCAACCCCAAAGTTCTCGAGGGCCGTCGCTCCAAGCAAGAACAAAGAGCCTTTCGGTGCGAAGATCACTGGACAGGGGATCGTACCTTCGAGACCCTCGATGTCGAAGTCACAGAAACCAAGAGGTCTGGTGTCCTGTCGCCCGTCAGCAAGAATAAGCTTTGCTTCACGGACGGTTTTACGCCTATGCTCTGGAGACAATCCTCAGGGACAAAGGAATACAGAGCCCCCGTATCCACCCAAAATTCCTCTTCAAAGAACCGACCGGGATCCTTGCTGTTAGAGACTTTTACCTTTTTCCTCAACATGCCCATGGAATGTTCTCCTCTGCCATACGACGGACATCTGTCTCATGCTGGCACCGTGAAGAGTTCGTGCAACTCAGGGATTGGCTCGCCGTGCTCAAGCCGCTCGGCTATGACCCGGAGAGCTAAGGACTCGACCTTCGAGATCGCCTCTTGCCGATTTTGCCCGTAAACCATGACCCCCGGCAGGTCCGGCACCTCGGCAATTCAGCGACCGTCGTCTTCACGAGCAATTTCGACTCTCATGGCATTATCCTTTCTCAACAGGACATCCCGCGACGGCCCGATAAGCGACATCCATCTTTCCTCTCCGGCGCAGCCAGCTTCTCCGACTTGAGCCAGTCGTCCGGTCATTCCCGGCCGGCGCAGTGCGTGCCGGGAGTTTCCGTTCCGGCACGCGTTTGTAGGACGTGGATTTTCCCGTTTCCAGATACTACGCGGCTTCCTGATTCATCGCCCCTTCTTTGGAACATCTGTAACAATAACCCGCAGAACGTGCCGAAGTCCAGCAGTTTCGTAAGACGCCGATTGGGCGAGCATTCTATTGACCTTTTGAGGGAAATTGGGCAGGATAGATACGTGTAAGGACAATAGGAGACCACGGCACCAAACCACGTGGAAGATGTGGACGACATCAAGAAAGAACGAATGACACGAAGACAGTTTCTTGGAGCCACCGCCGCTGGAGCGCTGGGCATGGCGGCGGGTGGCGGGCTTGTGCGGGCGGCGTCCTGAAAGTCCTCGCTCTCCCTCCATTTCTGGAGCTAACATTGAGGAAAGGAACATAACAATGGCCAAAATCAACTGGAGCTCCAAAGGGATGATCGCATTGTATTTTGCCCTTGGAGCAATGATCTTGACAGGAACAGTGTTGTTCCTGATCAGGGCAATCACGACTTCGGGATTTGACTGGAAATCCAACAGGGCAATAGCGATTTACATAGCGGTAGGCGTATTTGTGGCGCCTCTTGTGTTATTGTACTTGGGTAGGAACGCACTACGCACGAGAAGAACGAAAGCCAAGCAACTCGCTGCCGATCCGGACACGCATGACTGGCTTGTTGTTTTTAACTGGACACCGAAGATACTGTATATTCCAACAATCCTTGCGGCTTTGGCCGCTGGCCTGATTTCCTATGCCGGCTGGGGCAACCCGAAGATTATCGGCGGAATATTCTTGGTGATATTCCTCTTGAACCTGACTGTGGACGAATTCGTTGTCAGCATGAAGCTGCTTCTGATAGGGATCCTGTCTGTTGGCCTGCTTTTTCTCTGGCTGCATATGGGAGGATGGGTTGGAGGATTTTTCAGGCTGTTCAAGAGGGTAAACGTATACTTTAGCCCCCAGTGCTACTTGTTGGGCGCGGGCGTGGGTATTTTGATCATCTTCATTTCATGGCTGAAAGGCCTGTTCGATTACACGGTAATAACCCCAAATTACCTCAACATCCAGGTAGGTCCAACAGAAGAAGGACATCATATCAACCGCGAGGACTTCAATTCCCGGGTTGATACAGGGGACTTTGTGGAAAGGCTCATGGGGTTTGGAAGGATTGTGATAACCTTCAAAGACCCGGAAACACCTCCCCTCATTATCCTTGTATGGAGAATTGGAAAAAAGACCAGGTGGCTTGAGCAAATCATAAGGAAACTGACCATAGATTGGGATCCGGGTTCGATGAGACACGGAGGAGCGGCCAGAAGAGAAACCCATCAAGAAACAGAAACCACGACCGAACAAACATAGCTAACTAAGACCAAAGGCAACCGGCAAAACTTAAATCCGTACAGCGTATGGAGGGCAAAATGAGAGAAGGAATGACACGAAGACAGTTTCTTGGAGCGAGCGCGGCTGGAGCCCTGGGCATGGCCGCGAGCGGCAAGCTTGTCCAGGCCGCGACAGCGGGAGGAGGAGGTATTCCGAAGTGGGCGGTTTCAAAGGTTCGCGTCGGCAAGGTGTATATCGGCGGGCGCGGCGGCTGGCCCAGCCCGAAAATAGACCCCAAGGGCGATCTCAAGGAAATTGAGGCGAAGCTCGCCAAGCTCAAACCCCAACTTCCCGACATCGAGTTCGTGGAGGGGGGGCATGTAATGAATGCTCAGCAGATGAAAGCAGTCAAAGCCAAATTCCGCGACGTTGACGGCATCGTCATCATCCCCCTCAGCATGTTCATCGGCGGATACATCAAAGACCTTCTCAGCCTCGGAATCCCCACGGTTTTCTTCACCTTACCTTACATGGGGCACGACTGGATAACGATCACCCCCCTCTACGAGCAAGGGAAAAAGGTTGAGCTGCTGGCGACCAGCGACTTCAATGACCTCGTGCTTTCGATGCGTTCCTTCCGGGCGATTCACTACCTGAAAAGGGCGAAAATCCTTTCCTTCCGCGGCGCCGCCGCTTACCCCGAGTACGTCAAAGCCATCAAGGATAGGTTCGGCACCGAGATCAAGTTCATGCCTCGCCAGCGCCTTATCGAAGCCTACAACGCCGTTGACCCGAAGCTCGCCCAAGCCGAGGCCGAACGCTGGATAAAAGGAGCCGAAAAGATCGTCGAGCCGACCCGCGAAGATATACTAAAAGGCTCCCGGTTGTACTTCGCCATGAGAAAAATCATCGAGGAGGAAAAGGCTCATCTTATCACCATCCAGTACTGCATGGGCATCTCCGGTCTGGCGGGGGCGTATCCGTGCCTCGGCTTCTCCCGTCTCAACGGTGAAGGGCTGGGGGGGATTTGCGAGGGAGATCTTCCCTGCAGCGTCACCTACCTGATCTTCCAGTATCTCACCCCCAAGCGGAAACCGGGCTTCGTGAGCGACCCCATCATTGACACCTCCAACGGCACCATCATCCACGCCCACTGCACCTGCGCAACCAAGATGGACGGGCCGTATGGCGAGCAATGCCCTTACATCATCAGGAATCAGCAGGAGGGACAGCGAGGCGCATGCCTTCAGGTGAAGATGCGGGTCGGCCAGGAAATCACCATGGCAAAGCTCGTCGGCGATGATACCATGCTCATCTCCACCGGAAAGATTACCGAAATTCCCGACGTGGACAGAGCTTGCCGGACGAAGCTCACGACAAAGGTTGCCAACGTTCGTAAGATCGCCGACAACTGGTATTACGGCCTCCACCGGATCATCTTCTACGGCGACCACCTGGACGACATCACTCGCTTGAGCCGATTCCTGGGCTTCAAAGTCATCCACGAGGGCATGGACGAAGTTCATCCGCCCGCAAAGCAGATAGAACACGACACAAACATTTACGCCTCTTACCCGATCTGAGCTTTGCAGCGGCGCCTCACCGAAACGCGCGGCGCCGGGCGACAACTGGCGGCTTTCGTCCTTCAAAGGGGAAGCGCACAGCCGTAGCCAGTCGAGGGCAAGTGGGCCCCTCGATATCCCGCCAACGGCGGGATAGGACGCTGGCGATACGTAAGCCTCTCTGCGCACTCTGCGGTTCCAGGCTCAGCCGGCCGTAACTGAGGCATTACGGAGTTTTTCGGTTTCCAGTTCGCTTTTCCGCTCTGGCGGTGCTATGTTCTTTCTGTCTTTCGCGATAGAACAAGGCCGAGCGAGGAAAAGGAGGTTTTATCATGCGAGCGCTTTGTTTTTCCCTGTTGCTCAGTGTCTTGATAGTACCTTTCACAACAGTAGCGAACGCCCAGGATATAACGGTTCCATATTATTCCCACGCTGATGTCTTCGCGGAGCGGGGTCTGGTGTCGCGGGATGGCGTCGCGGAACCCGGGCCGTATGGCGATTACTCCACTGCGGACGATCAGGGTCCCGGTTCCATTTTCTTCGCCCACGGTTACCGATGGTGGGGTTATCCGAGTGAGATGTTTCTGCTGTGCGACCAGTACCCCTCTTTCGATTTTCCAGGGCATCACTCCCTCACGTATGCGACAGGTTGCGCCAACCCTCCTATCGGCTCCATGGCGGGATGGGGAGGGATCATCGCCGACCCAGAAGCCGGCGCCATTACGTCTCTGGTTGGCGCATCGAATGTGAATGGGCCAACTCACCAGTACTGCGTCCCCTTCGGTCAGGGGCAAATTTGCTACCCGCCGCCGTCCACGTGGGGCTTTATCTCCGCCTATGGGTACATAAGGCAAGCGTTCAAAGTGGAATCCGACGGAACCCTTCAGCCGGATGCTTCGGTTCAAATACAAGCTTCTATCACGTATGGAAACCTCCTCGACGGCGACCCCGGAGGCTCTCTCACACCCGTCCTCTTCCTGAACACCATTGAAAATCTGACCTATCTGGAATGGATGGAAGATGAATACCTCAATTGGGGTGGCGTTCAGGATATCCTCGGCACGCCGGAACTCCTCGATAGCATGCTGGCTTACATTGGTCCAGGAAGGCCCGTGCCTGGCCCTTTAACGGATGGGATGTTTACCGACAGTGTCACCGCGACCGTGAGCGTAGGAGACGTCGTCGTCGTGGAGACCATGTTGAGAGCTGTTGTCTCCCTCGACAATCCGGGTGCCTCAGGGGAAGCCGAGGCATGGGCGGGAACCGAACCTTCTGCTCTGAAACACAACTATGACAATGCAACCAATCAACGTGTGAGGGAACTCGTCGGAGAACACGGCAACACGCTGCACTCTTCTTTGACCACAGATACCCCCGGCGCCCTCCTCGTTCCGTATATAAGGGCAGAGGACACTGACAACGACGGGATAGCCGATACAGAAGAACGCGGCCCCGACGGGTTGGATAACAGCTATGACGGCGATGCAGATGGCGCCCCCGACAGCCAGCAAGGCACCGCCGCTTCCCTCCACACGCACGATGGACAAAACTATGTTACACTTTCTTCCTCGGAAGGAACCACGTTGGGTGATGTGAGCGCTGAAGGCAACCCTTCGCCCGGCGATGCCCCTTCAGGTGCAGATTTCCCTTACGGATTCTTTCACTTCGTCATCAACGGCGTTGTGCCCGGCGGCGCCGCGACTGTCACCCTCTACCTCCCCCAAGGCGAGTCCCCTACCACCTATTACAAGTTCGGACCCACGCCCGCTAAACCTGTCCCCCATTGGTACGAGTTCATCTATGATGGCCAGACCGGCGCCGAGATAAACGATAATGTGATCCTCCTCCATTTCATTGACGGCCAGCGCGGAGATGGTGATCTCACCGCGGACGGCGCCATCATCGAACCCGGCGCCCCCGCCCAGCCTGCCACAGCCCCATTTGCAGTAACCTCCATCGCCGTCTCCGCCGAGTCGGATATGGCTATTACGTGGACGTCGGAGGATGGCGTAAAGTATCAGGTGCAGTCGAAGGATAACCTTGCAGACCCGACGTGGGCCGACCAGGGTGCCGAAATCGTCGCCACCGGCGTCACCGCTTCCTGGACGGATTCTACCACAGGGGCCGCAGCTCAGAGATTCTATCGAGTGAGGCCAGTCGAATGAGTAACGCAGTAAGTGTGCGTGTCTCCCAGGAAACGGAACGGCGGGTGCGGCTATCTCGCGAGCGCAATCGCTCACCCTCGGTCATACGCGCGCCCGAGAGGAGGTTGTCATGTTTCATGTCAGAGTTCTCGCCATCGCCTTTGTCCTGTTGTGCTTCCCATTTATGGGGAGGGCCGCGACGCCGCGGCCCGGTATCGAGTGCGGTTGTGAGGAGGTCGGAGACTATAAGCTTCCCAGAGTGTGTAACATCAACTGGAATCCAGCTTCACGCTGGTCGCCGAACAATGTGTACCAGGTAACAGCGGAAAGGGGCATCGGCGACACAATCTATGTGAAGGTTACCCGCGACGGCACGATTGTTCTTGAGTTCACGAACTACCCGCTGTCAACCAACTGGGGCTTCAGCCCGGATGATCACCGCTTCGTTGTGCATTTCCGGGACAACCTCGACCGCCATCACGCTGAGCTTTACGATCTGGAAGACCCAGGGGCCAGCTCAGTCTGGCCACACGATGCGGGGGTTGTTGATGAGGCACGTACGGTCTTCAGCCCCCACGGTCGCTATTTGCTCTATGCGGCCCTCGTACGCGAATCCCTGCCAGGAAAATCAAGAACCTATCTTGACATCGTGGACGCTGTTACGGGCGATGTGGCGCTCGATACATATTTCGACTTCCCCATGTACCCCGGACAAAAAGGCGATACGTTCGGTGTGGCAGCTTGGGGTTTCAGCCCCGATAACCACGATGCCACTTTCCTGTACGCCTATGTCGCCAATGTCGAAGGCGACATCAGCGCGAACGTGGTAAATCTTCAGGCCGGGAGCCTGGTGGTGCAGAACTTCACAATTGGGTCACCTGCGATCTGGCGATTCAGCCCTTGCGGCGATTTGGTCGGCTTTGCAGAGATGCCGGTCTGGGAGCCCGTGAAAGTATGGCTCATAAAGACTCTGGATGGAACGCAGTTGGTCTCGGGACCGCTGACAAGCAGTCCTTTTGGCAAATTCTATTCCACGCAAGACTACCACTACGCCGTTGCTGGGGGGACTAACTACCGGCTGGTGGAGAATACTGCCGGTGTTGAGTGCCCTTCAGAAGATACAGACGCACCTTACTGGCCGGATGGGGCCACGCTGGAGGCGCGAGACGTTGGCCCCACGAGCCTCGTTCTGAAGTGGTCCGAGGCGAAGGATGACGACGGCGAGGTGACGAGCTACCAGTTCCACGAGGTTTCTCCCGAATCCAAGCTGCTGGGCACGATTGAAGTGGGAGAGACCTGGGACTTTGTTGTCACAGACCTCAGTCCCAATACGGAATACACCTTCAAGGTCGAAGCGGGTGACGAGGCAGGCCATTGGACCGACGACGGACCCACCGTAACCGTAACCACTCCAGAGATCGCGGATGCTCCAAGTTGGCCCGTTGGCAGCAGGCTGACAGCGAGCAACATTGGAGAAACGACTTTGACACTGACATGGACGGAGGCTGTGGACGACGATCTGACTGCTTACCGAATCTATCAGGGGTCTGACCTCCTCGATACGGTGTCCGAAGATACGCTCACGTACGACGTTACGGGCCTGAACCCGACCGAGAGTTACAAGTTTAAGGTAGAGGCGGGCGACGTTGACGAGAACTGGACTACCGACGGCCCCTCGTTACGGATAGGGACTGTTGACACGAGCCCACCTACCTGGCCGCCTGGCAGCAGCTTGACAGCCACCAACATTGGCAAAACGAGCCTCACCCTGACATGGACGGACGCTGAGGATAACGTGGAAGTGACGGAATACGCACTTTATCTGGTCACCGGTCAGGACACAGAACTCCTGGCCAGGGGCATCGGGCGTCCCTACGAGTTGTCCTGCCTGACTCCGAACACGGCGTTCACCCTCAAGGTGGAGGCGGGCGATGAAGCAGAAAACTGGAGCACTGACGGCCCCTCGGCCCGTGTGAGCACCGCATGGGGGAATCTTGAGTGCGCCAGACTCTTAGAATGTGCAAGCGTTTCCACTGCTGGCGAACACGCGGAAGGCACATGGGCCCTCCAGTGGGGCTGGACCGGCTGTGCCACCAGCGAGGACCCTGTGATCAGCGCGGACGGGCGCTACGTCGCCTTTGCATCAATGGCGATCAACCTGGTGCCGGGCGACACCAATACGCACGAAGTCGGCGGGGCACAAGGGGAAACGTGGTGGTGGGCCTCCGAAAGCTGGCACCATGACATTTTTGTCCGCGATCAGCTTCTTGCCGAAACGACACGGGTTAGCCTCTCGAGCAGCGGTGAGGAGGCAAACGGTGGCTGTTATAGCCCGGCCATCAGCGCGAACGGCCGCTACATCGCTTTCACCTCCTACGCCCGAAACCTTGTGCCGAGCGACGGCAATGGGAAAGGTGACACGTTCATTCATGACCGGCTGACTGGCCAGACCACGCGTGTCAGCGTTTCCACGAGTGGTGAGCAGGGGGACGGCCACAGCTCAGGGCGAGGGCCAGGTTTCAGGCCGGCGGTGAGCGCGGACGGGCGGTATGTGGCATTTATCTCAGAGGCTACGAACCTGGTGTCGGACGACTCCAACGGGAAGATGGACGTCTTCATCCGCGACAGGCAAGCCGGCGAGACGACCCGCGTCAGCGTCTCCACCAACGGTGAGGAAGGGAACAAAGATAGCTGGGGGCCCGCGCTTACCCCCGATGGACGGTATGTTGCTTTCGCATCAGATGCCAGCAATCTTGTGCCCGAAGACACGAATGGGGTGAGCGACGTATTCGTCCACGATCGGCAGACCGGCGAGACGACCCGGGTGAGCCTCTCAACCGATGGTGACGAGGCCAATGGTCACTGCGCAAAATGGGTTTACTACGGAGGGTCCAAAAAATTGAGACCCGATATCAGCGACGATGGCCGCTACGTGGCGTTCGACTCGGATGCCAGGAACCTTGTCCCTGACGACACCAACGGGAAAAAGGACATTTTCGTCCACGACCGCCAAACCGGCGATACGGAACGAGTCAGCGTCTCCAGCAGCGGTGAGCAAACGGACAGCGTGCACGGCTTCAATTACGGACATTCCATCAGCGCGGATGGACGGTACCTGGCGTTCCATTCGTACGCTGTAAACCTGGTGCGGGACGACACAAACAATTCCCCGGACGTTTTTGTGCACGATCGTGTTACAGGCGTAACGGAGCGTGTCAGCCTCTGCATATGCGGTGACGATGTCATGCAGGCCAACAGGGAGAGCCGGGAGCCATGCATTAGCGCCGACGGACGTTACGTCGCCTTTGCATCCGATGCCACTAACCTGGCGCCCAATCTGGGTGATAGGAATCTGTCACCTGACATATTCGTTTACGAACGGCAAATCGGTCCCGAGGACAGTGATGATGACGGAGTAGCCGATGCAGAAGAGCAGGGGCCCGATGGAAAGAATGCCTGGTACGATGGAAACGCCGATGGCACGCCGGACAAACGGCAAAGCAATGTGGCCTCGCTGCACACTCACGATGGTCAAAACTATGTAACGCTCGCAGCCGCTGATGAAATCAGCATGTCCAACGTCCGGGCCGTTGACAACCCTTCACCTGGTGACGCCCCGGCCGACGTTGGCTTTCCGCTTGGCTTTTTTGAGTTCACCATGACCAACCTGAACGCGCACGGCGCCGCCACTGTCGCGCTCTATCCCCCGGAAGACGTATCCCTGAACACATATTACAAATACGGTCCAACGCCTGATCACCCTGCGCCCCACTGGTATGAGTTTACATATGATGGCGACACAGGTGCGGAGACTGCGGGTGGTATTCTCATCTTACATTTCCTTGATGGCGCACGGGGGGATGATGACATTACGCCCAACGGGGTTATCGTCGAATCGGGAGGCCCCGGCCAGGATGACACGATACCATCACCTGTGCTGTCGTTATCTCCGGAATCTCTCGACTTCGATCCGACAACGGCAGAGACCTCGTTTTCTATCAACAACACCGGCGATGCGACGTTGGAATGGAATGTAACCTCCAACCTGCCGGCATGGTTGAGCGCGTCCCCGATGAACGGAGACACACCTTCTGGTGAAGAATCATCCATTTCTGCGAGTGTGAGCAATCAGGGGCTGAGTCCCGGAACCTACGACCACACCATATCCGTGACCTCGAACGGCGGCGATGGAAGCCTTTCAGTAACAATGACAGTCCCGTTTGCCGTCGCGGCAATGCGCCCGCCGACCCTCTGGTGCGTCGTTATCACATGGAGGTCCGAGCCCGGCGGAACATATCGGGTGCAATCAAAGGATGACCTCACAGAACCGGACTGGACCGACTTGAGTGAGGAAATCGTCGCCACCGGCCCCACCGCCTCATGGATGCACTGCGGCGTCGGCGCCGGAAGCCGCAGGTTCTATCGGGTGAGGCGAGTCGAATAGGAAATGCGGTGGGTCGGTCCCGCTGAGCAGAACGGGAACAAGAGGCGCCGGCTTCTTACGACCGGAGTGGCCAGCGCCGGACCGGGCAGAGAATCTTTTCCACCACGCGGCCCCTCCGGCGTTTCGCCGCGGCAAGTGCGACTTCATAGCCCGCCAGGGGTCAAGCAACGGCTTACGCGGGACAAACCGGCAAAAAGTGCTTGCACGCGCTGATTCGCCCACGTACAATGAAAACCAAAATGAGGAGTGGAAGTGCCGCTCCGGCTTTGTATGAGAAATAGTCCGCTAACAGCAAAGGAGAGTACCCATGAGTCATAAGATCAACCGCCGTGAATTCTTGAGGAGCACCGCTCTGGCAGGTGCGAGCTTCTGGGCAGCCCCGACGATTTGGGCTGAAATGAAGTCGCCGAACGAGAAGCTGAACATCGCAGGCGTCGGCGCCGGAGGGCAAGCCGGCGGCGACATTGGCAACGTCAGCAGCGAGAACATCTTTGCCCTTTGTGACGTTGACGAAAGGCGCGCCGCAGGAACCTTCAATCGCTTTCCCAAGGCCAAAAGGTATCACGATTACCGCGTAATGCTGGAAAAGGAAGCGAAGAATATTGACGCCGTCGTCGTAGCTACTCCCGACCACAACCATGCCCCCGCGGCAGCAATGGCCATCAAGCTCGGAAAGCACGTCTATTGCGAAAAGCCGATGACCCGCACCGTTTACGAGGCCCGCGTCCTGAGGGAACTCGCCGCCAAGTACAAGGTCGCGACCCAGATGGGCAACCAGGGCACGTCCAGCAGCGGCCTTCGCCAAGGCGTCGAAATCCTCCAGTCCGGGGCGCTCGGGCCCGTTCGCGAACTCCACGTTTGGACAAACCGCCCTATTTGGCCCCAGGGCCTCGACCGCCCCAAGGATACCCCGGGCGTTCCCAAGACCCTCAAGTGGGACCTCTGGCTCGGCCCCGCGCCGTGGCGCCCGTACCACCCGTGCTACCTCCCGTTCTCATGGCGAGGCTGGTGGGACTTTGGCACAGGCGCCTTGGGTGACATGGCTTGCCACACTTTGAACCTCCCCTACTGGGGCTTGAAGTTAGGAGCTCCCACCGCCTTTGAGGCGGAAGTCTCAGAACTAAAACCTGACTGCGCGCCCAACTGGTCCATTATCCGCTTCGACTTCCCCGCAAGGGGCAACCTCCCCGCCCTCAAAATGACCTGGTACGATGGGGGTAAGAAGCCGCCTGCGGAACTCTTCGAGGGCGAGAAGGTCTCCAGCAGCGGCGCATTGGTGATCGGCAAGAAGGGCAAGATGTATTCCCCGGGCGATTATGGTACGAGCCACGTTCTCTTGCCCAAGAAGAAATTCGAGGGCTATGAGGCGCCGGACCCGTGGATTCCCAGATCGCCGGGCCATCACAAGGAGTGGCTCCGTGCCTGCAAGGGCGGCCCCCCCGCGATGTCCAACTTCAACTACGCTGGCCCCCTCACCGAGGTCGTGGTTGCCGGGGTCATCGCTATACGCACCGCCACCCGGATCGAGTGGGATGCGAAAAACCTCAAAGCAACCAACTGCCCGAAAGCCGCGCAGTACGTCCGGCCGGAATACCGGAAAGGCTGGACTCTGTAACCAGACGAGTCCCGTGGCAAATCGCCAGAGGCCGAAAACGGCAACTGGCTGACGAAAGGCAAAGGGGCGAGAGAGAACGCCATATCCCTCTCGCCCCTGGCGTTTCTCGATGAGATTTCGCTCGCCTCAAACATCATGCCCTCCGGAAAATTGCACCTTCCACGGCGCCGGTTCCATCCCGATCCTCTCCTGCTCCCTCATCCATTCCTTCCCCTTGCAGGCCCTGGCCGCGTCACCGTAGCGAACCAACGCCTCAGTGACAGGTGGAAGAACCGCTTTCGCAAGGGACCGTGCAAAACCAGGAGTTTCCCCAAAAACGGCGAGGGTGACGTTGTAACCTACTGGTAGCAGGGCACAAATCGAAAATGGCAAGTGTGAAGGTCTTTTTTTTGGAGAAAAAATGGGGAAACTTCCTGATGAAAAAGA
>Ga0315544_1000133_pt1 | contig 74133 bp, 59 predicted proteins | sample SalMarSW160130MG_2_FD_202543 | JGI IMG/M metagenome (GOLD analysis project Ga0315544, IMG submission 202543) | Salt marsh sediment microbial communities from the Plum Island Ecosystem LTER, Massachusetts, United States - Salt Marsh Sediment SW1601-130 ...
GGGTCATTGATATTCAAGACAGATCAGGCATTCAGACCTCATATAGTGGATCTCTTTGAGCCACAGGATCATCCTGACGATTTTCAGTATGAAGGGGGACCTCCAAATCCACCATATGACAATGCAGGATATACTCTGGCATACCAGATGGGGATAGAGTTTGACCGCATTCTTGAAGCATTAGATGGTCCGTTCGAGGAGGTTGAGGGCTTTGCAACACCACTTGAGGGTATTGTAAAACAGAGCGACGGTACAAAAGGATTCCTTCTTGATCATGCCATAAATGATGCTGCAACAGTTACCAACAGGCTGCTGGCTGCAAAGCAAAAAGTATACTGGCTCACTGAGCCCACCGTTGTTGATGGCAGGGAGTGGCCGGCAGGAACCATCTATATAACATCATCAAATAAAGCAAAGGAGATAATTGAAGCAGCTGCATTAACTCAAGGCATAAACTTCTTTGGGGTCGATAATACCCCTTCAAAGAGTGGTATGCAGATTACAGGTGCAAGGATTGGCCTGTGGGACAGGTATGGTGGCTCAATGGAGTCAGGCTGGACCCGCTTTTTACTGGAACAGTTTGAGTTCACCTATGAAAAGGTATTCCCGAAAAGGCTCGATGCAGGTAACCTGAAAAAGGATTTTGATGTTCTGGTCTTTGTCGACAGAGCTATTCCGTATGGGGAAACCAGAACAGCATCTTATGATCGACGTGAAAGTGGAGATGATAGTGATATTCCTGCTGAGTACCAGGACTGGCTGGGCGATATCACAAGTGAAAAGACTATTCCACAGTTACTTGCTTTTCTGAATGATGGCGGTACTATTATTGCAATCGGCAGTTCTACAAACCTCGCCTACCATGCTCATTTACCCATGAGTAATCATATTGTTGATGGTGAGGGTGAACAGCTGGAAAGGGATAAGTATTATATCCCCTCTTCTATTCTGCAGGTAAAGCTTGACAATACTCTTCCGCTGGCATGGGGAATGAACGAACGTATTGATATATTTTTCAATAACAGCCCCGTCTTCAGGCTTAAGCCCGACGCGGATAAAATGGGCATAACACCTGTGGCATGGTTTGACAGCGATGCTCCACTCAGGAGTGGCTGGGCATGGGGACAGGACAGGCTTTATGGCGGTACTGCAATAGCGGAGGCTGATATTGGTAAAGGTAAGCTGTACCTTTTCGGACCGGAGATACTTTTCAGGGCACAATCACACGGAACATTCAAACTGTTCTTTAACGGCCTGTATCTTTCATCTGCTAAAGAAGGCGAAATTATTAAATAAAGAGCATCTCATTGCTAAAGGTGCTGCCATCCGGGTTTAGGCCAGAGAGTTCAGTCTGGCCTGTCTTCTTCCATGACTTCAAAACCAATCAGGATGGCAAAATTCTTTATTTTTTCCCTAAGGTCACCAATAGTTGCTGCTCTATGAATACCATAAGCATCAGCAAAGTAATTCTTCTGTACTTCCTTTGCATTAACTTCAGCTATTAACTTTGTTCTGCACATTATATCGTCAAGGTTTTTATAGAGAGCATGTCCATCCACAATTCTACCTGTATGTAATCCGATTTTCTTATTGAGTACATAGAATTTCCAAATTGTAACAGGCTCACCCACAGGCCATTCAACCTGCAATCCTGTAGAAGAACCTGGTTCCAGTGTGTTTCTGACCGGGCTCTCGGCATGAGTTCTGATAATATATGGTACTCTCCTATCGTCTCCATATGGATTAACAGGAGCACCACAGTGGGTAAGTATATCCACGTTATTTTCGGTATCTATCATGAGGTCACCAAGCATACCTGGTCTGCCTGTAATATAATATCCTACAAGTTCCGCTATTAATATGTTCGGATAATCCTGACAGACAGCCTGTATTCCTCTTGTTTTGAAACCACACTCGAGACCCAGTCCGGGCCAGAATCTGTCTTCCACCTTACCGCTTCCGGTAAGTGATCGCATATGGGTTGATACAGCATCACAATCATATTTTTCTCTTAAGGCGTCAAAAGCAAGGTATGCCCTTGCAGTTCTTATTATTTCAGATTTTGCAGCTTTTACCCCTGCAGCTTCTTCAATCCATTTTTCCGCTATTTCTTCCGCTTCTTTTTGACTGGCTTCCTGATAAGCTCTATAAAACTCCTCCGGCTCAGCTCTGACAATTTCCACACCAAGTAATTCCTTTAACTTACGAGTATAAGTTTCATTATAATCTTCAGGAATATGTTTATTTATATCTCCCTGGTAGTCAACCTGGGCAATATATTTATAAGGTGACACAGACAATATTCTGGATTCTTTAAGCTTTTTGACAGCCTCAACCAGTTTAATCTTATCAACTAAATCGTTAAACATAGCTTCTGATTTAACCGGATTACAAATCTGTCTTCTGTCTAACTGGGCAGTTAGGATTCTACCATTTTTATATTCAGGACCTCCCACAAGTACAGATTCGTCTTCATTTCCTGTAGCAAAGAGCTTATAAGGACTTTTATCCCATTCCCAGAGATTATATACAACTATGGTTGGTAATCCTGTGAATGCTAACCTATAGTCGCTCAAAGTACCTATAATCAAAACTCCGTCCAGGTTTTCCCTTGAACTCTCCAATTCAACAAGCACTGTTTCCCCTGAAAAATCAGCTTCCGTCAAATCCCTGACAATGAAATCAATTCCCCTGCATTCATTCTGAAGTTTATGCAATAAATCATTATTCGTCAGAGGATTTTTCGCCGATCCTCCCGGACCGACATACCCCTGTGATAAAAACACTGTAAAAATCTTTGTGTTTTCTCTTTCACTCACCCTACTATAGGAATTGTCGCCTATTAGCATAAAGACAACCAGGATTAAGATTAATCTTTTCATAATTATTTCATCTCTTTATATTAATATTTTGATATGATAATATAAAGTTAAATATTTTTGAGATAATCTTTCTCAATACCTTCCTCGTTGTTGACTATATCCTGAATATACTATAAGATTAATGCTGAACACGTTACTCTGAAATCCAGATCAAAGGGTGAGTCTTCATCAGATAGATCAGTTCATTTTGGATAACTTAACGGAAATCTGCAGCATTCCTCTCACCCATACTTAATTAAGGAATACTCCACCATCTTCGCTATAATATACTAAAGGTTAATGACATATCGGGATAAGATCTTTATATTAAAGCTTTGTCTTCAATGAAACCCGGTCATATACTGAACAAATTTTATTATCTTGATACCAAATTATATTTTAAGCTGGAACGGAGAAATTTGACATACAGACTTATTCCTGCAAGGAATACCATATTAGCATCAATTATCTTGGTATTTAATCTCTCCTTTTTACCTGCACAACAACAGGAAACTTTAGACAGCCTTATAAACAGTCTTGAAAGAGCACAGACTACTCAGCAGCGATACAAAATACTTCTCTCAATTGTTGATTACTATTCAGCACAAAGCGATTACGAAAAAGCTATACAGTATGCAAAATCTGCTTTAATTGAAGCAGAAAATGAAGGGAATACGATGGATAAGGCTCATGCGCTTTTCATTATTGGAGACCTGCAGGAAACAGTTGATCAATATGACAAAGCGATTGAAAACTATAATGTATCCTACCGTAACTATCGGGAAGTAGAAGATAAAAAAGGAATGGCTGATCTCTGCTACTCATTGAGTGACATCTATAAGAAGAAAGGATTCTATCGGCGCTCAATGGAACGATGCCTGGAGGGTTTGGATCTTTATAAAAACCTCAAGGACACTTCTGGAATAGCAGATATTTACAACTGCATGGGCAGTTTATATAAATACCAGGATGAACTTGGTAAGTCAATTGAGTACTATAGTAAAAGCCTGAATCTCAGGATGAGCATGAATGACCGCGAAGGTATCGCTCTATCATATAATAATATCGGTGTTGTCCATGCACTCTCAGGAAACTATGACCTGGCTATGGACTATTATAAAATGGCTCTTGATATCCATATTGAAACCGGTTCTTTAAAAAATGAGGCCATCGTATACGGTAATATAGCTAACATTTACCTGACAAAAGGAGAGTATCAGAAAGCCTATGACTATATTATTAAAAGTATCAAAATAAACGAAGAGATAGATTACAAGAGAGGCATAGCAATCCAGTATCAGACCCTTGGCAGGTATTATGATCTTATGGGTAATACTGAGCAGGCAGTTAAGAATTACCTGACTGCATATGATAAGTTTAATGAGCTTGGGAGGCTTGAATATCAGAAAAACATTACTTCGATACTGAGTGATATTTTTTCAAGAGAAGGGGATTTCAAAAGAGCATATAATTATTTAAAAGAAAATAGAAGTTTTAGTGACAGCCTTTTCGACATAGAAAACATGAAGAGCATTGCTACCCTTGAGCAGGAATACTTAAATCTGAGGCAAATAGAAGAACACATGTTAAAGAACCAGAGGTCAAAGGTATTGCTTTTTGCTTCATCTGTTACATTAATCTTACTCCTGATTATCTTCTCTCTTCTCTATTCCAGACAGAAGATAAAGATTAACCAGCAAAAGTTAAAACTTCATAATATTGAGCTTGAGAAGAGACAGGTTGAATACGACCTTGAATTAAGACAAAAAGAGATTACCGCATCAACAATCAGCCAGGCCAGGAAGAATGAAACTATTAATGATGTTATTAACAGGTTAAAGGCCTCATTAGATAACCTTAAGCAAGAGAATATACCAGTAATAACCAATATTATAGAGGAACTAAGTGATAATACCAATTCCGATATATGGCAGGAATTTGAGATACGTTTCCTTCAGGTACATACAGATTTCTATGATAATCTTATGAAAGAATTTCCAGATCTGACAAATAATGAGAAAAGACTTGCTGCTTTCCTAAGACTTGACTTCTCCACTAAAGAAATTTCCTCAATCACAAACCAATCTCCCCATAGTATTAATATTGCACGCACCCGTTTACGAAAAAAACTAAGTCTTGTCAATAAAGATATAAACCTGGCCGCTTTCCTTTCAAGGTTCTAAAATAAAAGCTGGTTATAAAATATCTAGCTACATAGCAACATCTGACAAAATGGATGTATTAATAATGTATTACTGTTATCATCTAAATGTATCACTCCATTTTTGCATAACCTGAAAACGTATCAGGTTTGTATACAGCTATTTTTATGATCTCATGTCTGGTTTTCTGATATTTGTTTAAACCATTGCTATAAAACATTTAAACCAGAAAAGCATGTCTGCATTCATCAGGAAATCCTGTTTGCTAATCATCCTTATACTTTTTTGCTGTTCTTCTTATTCTAATCCGTCTGTACCAGAAAATGATTCAATAATTCTTGCTGCCGTCAGGTATGGTAATACTGAGATGCTGGCTGAACTTCTACGAAATGAAAAAGAGCTTGATCGCAGATACGGAAAAGAAGAACGAACACTCCTTCCCTACTCAATTGAAAACAACCAGTTATCTGTCACAGGATACCTGCTTGATATTGGTTTTGATGTAGAAAAGAAGGATGAGAATAAAACTCCGCTGATGTTTGCCGCAAAATATGGCAGGGCTTCAATCGCCAGGGTGTTAATTGATCATGGTGCCGAAATAAACGCAATAAACAGTTCCAGGAACACAGCATTTCATTATGCTGCCGAATATAACAACCCTGAAATGTTGAACCTGCTGTATGAAATAGGGGCAAATATAAATATCCCCAATGAGGATCAATGGACTGCTCTGGACTTCGCAATAATTAACAATAATCAGGAGGTTATAGAATACCTTGAATCAATTGGTTGCATTATTTATAATAAAATAATCCCTGATTACTTCGACGGGCCTTATATTGACATTTTAAATGATGGGGGGGTGATGGTCAACTACCTGGTAAACAGGGCCGGAAGAAAAGGAAGTTCAATCTTATCAAGGCAGGTAGAAATTTCAGATACCTTAGCACATATAAAGGGCATAAGGAAAGACAGAAACGACTATTACATAAATACCAATCCTCCAATTCCTCCATGCATATATGATACACCATCCAGGATTTTTGTTATGGGAGATATTCACGGACAGTATGAACGAATGGTTGAAATGCTTATAAGTGGAGGGGTTATAGATAATAAACTGAACTGGTCATGGGGTGATGGTCACCTAGTATTCATAGGCGATATACTTGATCGTGGTGAAGGTGTTATGGAAGCATTCTGGCTAATATATAAGCTGGAACAACAGGCTGAAAATCAAAATGGTAAGATACATCTTATTCTGGGCAATCATGAAGCTATGATCCTGAAAAACGATATAAGGTATATTTCAAACAAGTATTACAGCCTGACTTCCAATTTAGATATTAACTACCATGAATTATTTGCGGAAAGTACGGTGATAGGAAAATGGTTAAGAACAAAAAACGTGGTTGAGAAGGTCGGAAATACATTATTTATTCATGCAGGAATTTCCAGTGAATTGCTCTCTCTTGGGCTTTCCCTGGAAGATATTAATTCAGGATTCAGACATTTTCTGAAGGTAAGTGATGAGGATAATTACAACGATATGGACAGATTCCTTATTGGCAGATACGGACCTGTCTGGTACCGTGGCTACCTGAAGGCTTCCAGCGGGTATAAAGAGATAGATCAGCACTCGCTTGAAAAAGTATTAAAGACTTATTTTGTGGAACAGGTGGTGGTGGGTCATACCGAAGTAGATCTTATTCAACCAGTTAAAGATAATAAAGTATATCCGGTTAATATTCCACTGGCTAATAAAAATATTATCGGACAGGCCCTGCTAATTGAAAATGGCAATTTTTACAGGGTAACAACAGATAACGATATAACCAAATTAAATTAAGTAACCTAAACAATAATGCCTATGAAAAAAAATTATGCCCTTGCCTGATTAATACGGGCATCTTCAGAAGGAGTCTTTTGAGATTCTGATGAAATAAAATTTAAGAATAACCTATGATTCTCTAAAATCAATTTTCATGAAAAAAAAGATACTATTATTAAGTTTTTTATTGTGCATTGGTCTTCATTGGCTTAATGCGCAGGAATTCCGGGTGACCGGAACAATAACAGACAATACCGGCGAGCCTCTGCCGGGTGTAACAGTCCAGATCAAAGGCAGCTCAACAGGTACAGCCACTGATGTTGATGGAAATTACTCATTACAGGTACCTGGTACTGATGCCGTACTTGTTTTCTCATTTATTGGATATGAGACACAGGAGATCACAGTTGGCGACCAGAGAGTGATTAATATCACCCTGAATGAGACAACACAGGCTATAGACGATGTAATAGTTATTGCCTACGGTACTACCACGAAGGAATCATTTACCGGGTCTGCGTCAGTTGTTGGGGCGGAGAAAATCAATAAAATACCTGTAAGCTCCTTTGAGAAGGCCCTGGTAGGTAATATTGCAGGCGTCCAGATCTCAAATATATCCGGACAGCCCGGATCAGGGACCGAGATAAGGATCAGGGGTATTGGTTCATTCTCGGCTTCAAGCGAACCTCTCTATGTCGTCGATGGTGTACCTGTAACGTCTGGAAGTATCCATAATACAGCAGGTGGTTCCGCGACTGGAAATGTTATGTCGACGATTCCCACTGGTGATATTGAAAACATCACAGTGTTAAAAGATGCGGCGGCAGCTTCTCTCTATGGTTCCAGGGCTGCAAACGGAGTTATCCTGATAACTACCAAACATGGTCGGGAAGGAGTCACCAGGTATAGCCTCAAATCAGTTTATGGGATTTCGGACTGGGCCACTGATAACTTTAGAACAGTTTCCGGTGAAGATTTTCTTATGCTGCACAGGGAATCCATGGAAAACTATCTGGCATCAGGCAGAGCACCTGCAGGTTTCGATGTTGATCAAACAATGTTAGATCACGATTGGGTTAAGCCGGAAGAAGGATTCACCGACTGGTATGAACATCTGTTCAGAACTGGAAAAACAAAAAACATTGAACTATCAGCTACAGGAGGTTCTGAAAAAACTCAATTCTATATTTCAGGAAGTTATTTTGACCAGGAGGGCATTGCTTATAAATCCGGTTTGACAAGATATTCAGGAAGGGTAAATGTAACTCATAAGATAAACAAAATGTTAACGATTGGTCTGAATTTGCTAAATTCATACCAGGACCAGGAGATCGTTGACGCTGGGACAAGGTATTACAGTCCATTTTATAATGTGAGTGGTAACTGTTTCCCTACCGAAGGCCCATATCTTCCGGATGGCAGCTACCGGCCTGAATTACAAAGCGGCTACTATAATGTAGTTATGGAGCGGGATCTGAATGAAACAAGTGGAAAGTTGTTCAGAAGCATGAATACCGCTTTCCTGGAAATCAGGCCTTTTGAATTTCTAACCTTCAGGTCTACCAATAGCTTTGACTGGTTAAATAATGACGAGACCAGGTATGCATCACCTCTTTCAAGATCCGGTGATGCTGAGCAAGGTTTTGTAGCATTAAGTAATAGAAAGAGAATTACTACAACTACATCTAACCTCCTTACATTTGATAAAACCTTTGCCGATCTTCACCATGTTAATATTATCGCTGCACAGGAAGCCGAGGTAAGAAGTGAGATCAGGTACAATACTGAAGGAGATGTTCTTCCAAATGAAACACTTCGCAGCATTGGTGCTACAGCATTGCCCGTTACGGCAAATGGGTATAATCAAGGCACATCCCTGCTATCATTTCTATCCAGAATTAATTATGATTACAGAAACAGGTATTACTTCTCAGCAAGTATCCGTCGCGATGGCAGTTCAAAACTGGGAATCGATGAAAGATGGGCAAACTTCTGGTCTGTTTCAGGTGCATGGAGACTAAGCAGTGAGAGTTTTATACAAAGCATATCAATTATAGATGACCTGAAATTAAGGGCATCATATGGAACAAACGGGACTCTTCCTCCCGGCTACTTTGACCACTTAGCTCTATATTCATATGCATCTACATACGATGGTCAGGTTGCTGCATACGAAAGCTCTATATCCAACCCAAATCTTACCTGGGAGCAAAATGCTAGTTTCAATGTGGGCATTGATATTACTGTGATGAGAAATTTCAGTGCTACCATTGAATACTTCTCAAGACATACTTCAGATCTTCTTATGAACCTTCCCCTGGCCCCGAGCGTAGGTGCCGAAAATACCTGGGTAAATATTGGGGAGATGGATAATAAAGGATGGGAATTTAATCTCAGAACCACGAATATTTCCACTCATGACTTTACCTGGTCTTCCACTTTTAACATTACTACTGTCGATAATAAGATTGTTAAACTCAATAATAATGAAGATATCATTGACGGTCGTTACATTAGAAGAGAAGGAGAGGCATATAATACATTCTACCAGCCGTTATGGGCCGGTGTTAATCCTGCAAATGGTGCCCCACAATGGTATATTGTGGATGCAGACGGAAAAAGGACTGGAGAAGTAACGGGAGACATCGCAGAAGCGGATTATGCAATTGCAGGTAAAGCAGATCCTGATTTCTTTGGCGGTTTTGGCAACAACTTTACATATAAGGGACTAAACCTCTCTTTCCTTTTCAATTTCTCAGTCGGGGGCAAAATCTATTATCACTATGGATATAAAACCTGGAATGACGGAAATTTTGTAAAGTATTCTATCCCAGTAACTCAGCTTGACAGATGGCAGAAGCCCGGTGATATTGCAGAGAATCCTCAAAGAATTTGGGGAGGAAATAATTCCTCAGAGGTAAGGTCTTCCAGATTTGTACTGGAAAATAGCTTTTTGAGGCTTAAAGATATTACATTGTCATATACTTTGCCGGAATCTCTCTCGGAAAGGTTACATATCAGTAATATAATTGTTTATACCCAGGCAACCAATTATCTGACCTGGGCGCAGCAGGACCTTTGTGATCCGGAACAAAGATCCAATGGATATACAAGTTACGAGATGCCGAATAATAAAACTTTAACGTTCGGTCTTGAGATAGGTTTTTAGATCAACAGTTCAAAAATATATTAATATGAAAAAAATAAAATATATAGTTAGACTATTTATGATTGTATTGCTAATTGCAGCACAGTCATGTGAAGGTTTTCTTGATGAGTTTCCTAGTAATGCTCAGTCTCCCGATAATATAAAGACTGTTGCTGATGCCCAGATTGTATTGAATGGAGCATATGATGGTATACAAGACTACAATTATTGGGGTTCAAAAATGATCACCTATCACGGTGTCAAAGGTGATGACATGCAGACTGCTGAGTATGGCAGGATATATTATCAGTATTCCTATCAATTTACTGCTCAAGTTATGGAATATTCTTCTAATGGTGGGATTTGGTCACATCCTTATTGGCTGCTAAGACATGTAAATACCATATTATCATTTATTGAAGATATTGAGACAACCACGCCTGCTGAAGACGCAGAGAAACTGGACATTAAGGGTCAGGCTTTAACAATCAGGGCCCTTGTCCATTTTGACCTTTGCAGGATGTTCGGACGGCAGTATTCTCATGATAATGGTGCATCTTTGGGCGTTCCTATTGTAACCAGTGTTTTAGATCCTTATGCAAAAGTATCCAGAAATACTGTAGCTGAAGTGTATACACAGGTTTTAGCCGATTTGAATGCAGCAATACCTTTACTCTCTGATAGTAAGAGATTGGGTAAATTAAACAGATGGGCTGCAAAAACTTTGCTGGCACGCGTATACTTATATATGGAGGATAATACTAACGCATATGCCACGGCAAAAGATGTAATAGATAATGGCCCATATGAACTAATGGACAGGGCAGATTATGTTGACTCCTGGGCCGATGAAAGCGGATCATCTGAGGCAATTTTTTCAATTATAAATAGCGTAGCTGATAATGCTGGAGGGACTAGTGTAAATAACCTCTCCGACCCGGGAGGCTATGGCCAGTTTATTGCCACCCAGGATCTTATAGATCTGATTAGATCAGATCCTGCAGATATACGAAATGGAATGTTATATTATGATCAGACAAGTACTTCTGATCCAAATACATGGGGCAGGGTTTTGAAATATCCTGGCAATGGCAACACCAAAGACAAAATAGTGGCCTTCCAGGAAAACGGAACCCCGTTGGAAGTAGCTGCCTATGCAGGTAATGTTTCTGTTTTCCGTCTTTCTGAACTTTACCTTATTGCTGCAGAGGCTGCGATAAAGAACACAGACCCCGTAAACGCAACATTCTATCTTAATAAAATTGTTGAACGCGCTAATCCGGCAGCTACTGTAGCACAGGTGGATGTAAACCTTGACAGGATACTGACCGAAAGAAGAAAAGAACTATGTGCCGAAGGTCATAGATTCTTTGACCTGATAAGAAATAAGAGGGATATAGTGAGGTCGATGTCTCCCAGGATTTTTGAAATAAATACACCTATGCTGATTGAATGGGATAATTATCAGGTTATTTTACCTATTCCGCAAGATGAACTGAATATTAATCCCTTGATACAAAATGATGGTTATTATTAAGATGTCTTATTAATGGTTGCCAATGGTCGGTTAACATTAATCTATATATTAATCATCAATGTTTAATTCTATAAAAACTATGAAGTTATGAAGAAATTAGTGAAGAACGCAAATATGTCGTTCATGTTTTATATGAGCATTATAGCGATCATTGGATTGTTATGGTCGTGCAAAGAAGAATTATGGGATCCCGGAATATTACCTCCGGTTATTACAGAAATTGGACCCGGTGCAGCTTTCCCCGGACAGGAGGTTACTATTTATGGTGCTAACTTTAGCTCTGCTGCTGCTGACAATGTGGTCAGCTTTAATGGTACAGCTGCTACAGTTACAGCAACTTCAACTCTGGAAATAACAACTACTGTACCTGTTGGGGCAACAACCGGAAATGTAACTGTTACTACTAATAATATGACTTCAGAAGGCTTTGCCTTCACAGTAACGGAGCCTGTAATACCCTCGATCACTTCCATTGATCCTACAAGTGGTAAGGTGGGCTCAACAGTTGTAATCACGGGTACTGACTTCAGCACTGTGCCAGAAGAAAACATTGTTAGTTTCAATGGAACATTAGCAACTGTTAGTGAATGTACATCTACATCCATAACAACCTCAGTGCCTGCAGGAGCCACAACAGGTCCGGTCACAGTAACAGTAGATGGCGAATCAAATGGTATTGAATTTACTGTTATTGAATCTCTTATCTTCAACAGGCAAATTCCTCCTGAATCATCTGATGATGCTGAAGAAGGAGCCTTAAATGGTGCAATGGCACTGGAAAGCAGCGATCTTGAACTTGGAGAGTACGATACCTGGACCCAGGATGACATTGAGCAGGGAGTGCAGACAATTGGTTTACGGTTTACTGATGTGACAATACCACAGGGAGCAACAATCCTTAGTGCTACAATACAGTTCACCTGTGATGCCGGTGGAGATGACCCGGCGGAAATGACCATATATGGTGAAAATGTTGCAGATGCCGTTACTTACACGAATGATCCTTATAATATCTCCACGAGGTCAAAAACAGTAGAGAATGCCGTTTGGGATATACCTGAGTGGGTTGATGAAGGAGATGCAGGCCCGGCGCAACAGACTCCGGAACTGGCTGCAATTGTACAGGAAATAGTAGACAGGGGTGACTGGGCAGCAGGCAACAGCATGGCATTCATACTTGAGCCAAGCGGCGATACTGTAAATGAAACATCAGATTCAGGTGGAAGAGAAGCTGAGGCATCAGAGGGTTCCGGAAGCGGAACTCAGGCAGCGGTGCTAACTATAGTTTATGATGAGTAAACTTGAAGCTTTTATGTTTATCAACCTATTCCTCTGTTGGAATTTAGGTTAGCTTAGTTTAATTTGGGTTAAGAGGTGTCAGAAAATTCTGACACCTCTTTCTTTTGTTTTTGATAGATAAGCACGTAACGCTAGATGAATTAAGATGTCGGGGATATGCAATCCCCGACCATTGGAATTGGTAAGATCCGCGCCAGCGGAGGCGGGCTCATCGCTTTTTACTTGGCTTTATTATACTTCTTATCCTCATAAGAAATACCTTTTGTCATCCACTCCGGTGCATCTGCACTTTTGAGGTAATGATCAAAGAATTGTTTCATCCGCCTCTGAAAATCAACTTGGTTATTCTCATTTGCCAGGTGATGATTCTCATCGGGATATGAGAGCAATATTACCTTTTTGCCCAGTCTGCGTGCAGCATTATAAAACTCAAGTCCCTGGTTCCAGTCGACAGCCCCATCAACAGTTCCTTGAAGTATCATAAAGGGAGTGCTTATCCCGGGTGCATTATGAACAGGTGACTGATCGATATAATTCTGCATATCATCGAACATCCCTTTACCCATTCTTACCTGTCCTAACTCAAAAATACCCTGGTTGTTGGTACCCGTATTTTTATACAGGATATTATACATACTTGTTAGGTTTGTAACAGGTGCTCCCGTTACCACGCATGCAAACATATCTGTCTGAGTAAGGATAAATGATGACTGGTAGCCACCCCAGCTATGACCCTGCAACCCTATATGACCGGGGTCTGCATAACCTTCATCAATCACTTTTTTGGTAGCTGCTGTTACACAGTCGAGTGCATTCCACCCCGGCTGACCTTCATAATATTTAATATCAGGCATCAAAACAAGGTATCCGTTACTTGCATAGGTCGACATATGTGGTCTGTCGTCATAAGTGGGCATCGAATAACTGTGGTGTCTGTTTGACATTTTTTCATAGAAAAACACTATCATAGGGTATTTCTTACCCTTTTCATAATCTGCAGGAAGGGTCAGTGTAGCCTGCAGCCTGTCACCATGCTTATTTTTAAAATCAAGCAATACCCTGCTACCCCAGAGATATTCTTCCTGCTGCGTGTTGGCATCAGTTTGTTTAACAGGTTTTTTAAAGCCTGAATCACAAGTAAAGTAATCAGGAAAATCAATAAATGTCTGACGCGTAAAGAGAAAACGATCAGCATCATGAGCTTTCGTAAGCCTTCCATAGCTGGCATTTTCAAATATCATCTTCTTTGGTGGTTTTCCATCATCCAACAGGAAGTAACCTGATTTCTTTGTCCATTCTCCATAGGCTGTCAGAAAATTATCCTTTTCGATATAGATATATGGATCATCATTTGTGCTGGTCATCATTCTCCTGAAACCGCCTCCTGCCCTGTTGAATCTAAACCGGATCTCATTTTCTGTTCCGTAATTACCTGTCATATTATAACCACCGTTCCCATCAAGGGAAACGGCCCATATATCGTACAAGTGATTCAGAAACACCTTTTCCCTGTCAGAAGACCAGCCTGCAAGACCATAAGAAGGATTCTCATACGGATGATCCTCTTCTATATCAATGAAACTAACTTCAACATTTTCTGAGATATTGGTCAGTGTTTTGGTTCTGAGATCATATGCAAAAAAGTGTCCGTTCTTAAAATACAGGAAATAATTTCCATCCGGGGACAGTCCCATAACCCTGCCTATCTTTTCTTCGATCAGGGTCTTTTCACCTGTAACAGGATCTATTATATAATAATCACTGTAGCCACCACCCCAGTTAGTATCTGAAATATATGGTTTGGGGTTACCACCTATAATTCTGTCGGCATTACGATCTACCAGGCTTGTACGCATATCATCCGACTCAAGCTGAACAAAGTCCATATTATTAAGATGAAGCAACGCTGCGTAGGTTGACATCTGGTTTCTTCTGTTACGCACCATCTGGACCGATTGTATCTCTTCATCATCCCAGTGCCATACATCAACATTGGCAATGGTATCGCGGCTTATCTTTTCGATTTTTTCCTGTTCTTTTATGCTGATAATCATTCGCTTATTGTCAAGGCTGAAAGACAGCCTGCCTTTTTCACTCAGCACATAATCAACGGGAAAATTATCATCACCTGAAGGTTTATAGCTAAGTAACTCAGGATCATTTGTATTAATATCATTGAAAACCAGCAGTTCATTGATGCTCTGCCCCAGGCTGTCAGGTTTGTTTCCTTTCAGGACAGCCAGAGATGTACCTTTTTTATCCCACTCTGAGCGATAAAGCATCTCGTCATCCCATGTTAACTGGCTATAGGTTAATGTATCGGTATCCAGGGGTTTAACTGTCCCTCTGACAAGATCCATAATATATACACCATTTCCTGCATTTTCTTCCGCATCTAAAGTATAAGCCAGGTGAGTTCCACATCTGCTAAATTTATACTGGTTTACATTTCCAATATTCATTAAACTGCCGGTTTTAAGATTCTTTAGAAGCATATCAGTTCCATTGTAATCCTTTTTTTCACCGGTTTTCTTGATAGCCAGGTAATCGGATTCCGGGGACAGTGTCATATCGCTAACCTTATCCCATTCAGTTTTCTCACCGGTTTCAAGATTCAATAATACTCCCTTGGTATATACTGGTTTTTTACTCTTTCGAAGCTTTTCTGCTTCCTTTTTTTTCAGATTCCTTTTGTAAACAACCCACTTTGAATCGTAGGAAAATTCCGGGGCATTACAATATTTATCAGAGAATATCTTACCTGATTCAATATTCTTGATGTACAGGGTATCATCACCTCCGTTGGGACTATATCCATAACTCATCCAGTTACCATCGTCAGAAAGACTTACGGAAGTAATCCGGCTCCATCTGCTATAATCATCGATGTTCAAGATTTTCTTAGCATCCTGGGCATTGGTTGATATGCCCGCAAGTGTCATGCAGATAATAAGCAGCAGTGTTTTTAAGAGTGGTTTCATGATAGTTGAATTGTTGAATTGTTGATTTGTTGATTTGTTGAATTGGGTTCAAGCAATAGCAAGTTATGTTTTATAAATGACAAATATAGTATAGCCGTCAAATTATTATATGCTGGTAAACATATGAAGGAATAATCCATATCTTTAAGAGGCAAACAGATAAGTGAAGAACAATGAAACAGTTTAATTTTCTTCTGATAAATATTTTTGTTGTGAGCTTGATTATCTCATGTACTTCACCCTCAGATAAATCAATTGATTCATTTAAACCAAATATTGTTTTGATTTACTTTGATGACCTCGGCTATGGCGATGTAAGTGCCTATGGTGCCACTGAGATTGAAACACCTAATATTGACATGCTGGCCGAAGGAGGGATAAGGTTCACAGATGCTTATTCATCATCGGCTACATGCACCCCCAGCAGGTACGCACTACTGACCGGACAGTACCCCTGGCGTAATAAAAATGCAAGGATATTATCCGGCACGGCTCCCCTCCTTATTGATACAACACAGTTAACGCTTCCAAAATTGCTGAAGAAATCAGGATATCATACAGGAATAGTAGGTAAATGGCACCTGGGGCTTGGGGACGGTAATGTTGATTGGAACAAGCATATCTCTCCCGGGCCGAATGAAGTAGGTTTTGATTATTCCTTCATTATGGCCGCCACACAGGACCGTGTACCAACAGTTTACATCGAAAATGGTAATGTCTGCCGTCTTGATCCAGATGATCCCATACAGGTCAGTTACGAATCAAATTTCCCGGGTGAACCGACCGGTCTGGATAATCCAGAAATGCTTAAGATGATGTGGAACCACGGTCATAATAACAGTATAGTAAATGGTATTCCCCGTATCGGTTTTATGAAAGGCGGTGAAGCTGCACGATGGGTGGATGAAAACATGGCAGATACTTTCCTTGTGAAGGCACAGAATTATATTAATAAGCATAAGAATGAACCATTCTTCCTTTATTATGCCTTACAGCAGCCACATGTACCGAGAACACCCCACGAGCGCTTCATAGGCAAATCAGGCATGGGCCCAAGAGGTGATGTGATAATTGAAGCTGACTGGTGCATCGGGGAATTAATAAAAACCCTTGAACAACCTGGCTGAAACAAATCCTGACAAACTCAGGGAAATGATAGATGCCTATGAAAGTATTATTACCAACAGATGATGAGCGCAATAAAGTAACGATGGAATATCGGCCTCCGCTGGCACGGATCCGGAGGTCTGTGCCAGGCTTAGGTAGTGTTAGAGTGCAGTATTGTAAAATTCATATCTTTAATAGACAATTAACAACTTAACCTTAACCATCTAATATCATGAAAACCTTATCTAAGTATATTCTGCAAATTCTAACTTCAATCTATTGTGCAGTTTACATGGCAGGCCTTATAAGTGAGTTTGTCCCAGGTGAAACTAACCTTATAAGTATTGACTGCCTGTTAGTTATTTTGATCTTCTTAGTCTTCCTGGCCGCTACCATTTTCAGCTGGTTCAATCTTAAGATAAGTGGTTTATTGCTTCAGGTATGGAACATTGTGATATGGCTTTTCAGCTGGTTTATATGGGAGGAAGCCGGAATGGTTATGGTACTTGCGGTTCCGGCTCTGGTAATCGGTGTTCTGATGAATCTGAAGGTGTATAAGAGCAAAGCCGGTACACAACCAACAAATCAGATTTACTGGAGATTTGTACTTAGATTGCTAATAGTAAACTATGCCATTCTTTATGCTATTACTATCATGGCAGGCATCTTACGCGATCCACTTAATTATTCAAGTTTCCCCTTTATCCTGTTTCCTGTTCTTGCAGCCCTTTTCTATTCAGGCTTTATTGTCTCCTGGTTTAATGAGCTTGTTGCAGGTATCTTGCTTTGCTTATGGTATGTTGTCGTGGTCATTGGATCTGTTGCTTATTTTGATTTCTCCGATAGTGGCCCATGGTTTTTATTCGGTCTTACAATCCTTTTTCAGGGTCTGTCCTATATTAATAATTACAGGACCTATCGATCCAAAACCTGATTACTATCAGTATTTTTTAAAAAATGAATTATTTTGGTAAAAAGCTTAAACCTAATACCTTATTCAATAAAAAAGTTATTCTTATTTTTTATTCTTTTGATAATAGCCGGAACATCAGTTCTGTCACAGGACAGGCTTACACCAGTTGATACAACTGTCATAACCAGGCATACTACCACCATTAACGGGGAAAAAATAACTTATACTGCCACTACAGGTACTCAGCCTGTATGCATTGATGATGTGGTAGTTGCTACTTTATATTATACCTATTATACCAGGGACATTCCCGGGAACAGGAATACTCGTCCACTGTTAATATCTTTCAATGGCGGACCTGGCTCTGCAGGTGGATTTATCCCGGAAGCTGAAAAAGAGGAAGTTGCCAAAAAAATGTCATATTATTCCGGCATATCGAAAAAAGCAATAATACAGCATAATCTCGACCTACCTACACAATTCTTCTGGAAGGAGCTGTTGCGTAATAAAAATGGTCATACAATAGGAAGGCTCGATTCACGATATCTTGGACTTGACAAATATGTTCCAGGGTGGTTATTATGATGGTGCATGTACTTATTTTAACTCCAAATATACCATGTGGCAGATTGATCCCAGTGGTAAGATGAAGGACAGGCTAAGCTTCAAAGGCTACCGCAGCGGGCATATGATGTACCTGCGTTGGGAAGACCTGGAAAAGGCGAATAATGACCTGAGGGAGTTTATCAAAAACAGCCTGCCAGGGGGTCCGGCACGGTATTAGTAACTACCTGACTACTATTTTACGTATGGTAATGCCTTCTAATGTATGAAAGGCAATAAAATAGATTCCTGTTCCCGGCAGTTTACCTGCATCGATTGATGAATCACCGGTTACTTCCCCTGTCCATAACACCTGCCCGCTTAAATTCATTATTTGCACCTCAACAGGCTCTGTTACAGGATCATCAAAACTAATATTAAAAACAGATCCTTTATCGACAGGGTTTGGATAAATAACTATTTCAGGACCGGACGAAACAGGTTCAATATCCAGAGGAGATGAAATAGTCTTCGTCCAGTCGTAAAATCTTTTATGTATATCTGCCGGACCGACAACACCCTCAACAAGTTGAAGCCTGTAATCAAAATGAGACTTACGGGTTTCTTCTCCAACGTATATATAATCAGTATTACTAATCACTGCAAAGACAACATTATTCGCAGGTTCCAGGTCAAGCTTCAGGCTGCAGTCTCCTCCATATACCGGCGCACTGTAAACTGTCTCTCCTTCTCTGGTCCGGTAACATAACTGGCAGGCCATATTGGGACCGATCGGTTGGAAGTTTACAGTAACTATCTCGCCACTGACAACAAGGGGTATCTGGTTTGCGCCCGACCACCCGGGAGTAGTCCGGTATTCCGGCGTAAGAAGGCCGCTTCCGTTATTTGTTGTTTTGACATAGGGTGTGGCAATCCAGGTATCAGGATTAAGCCATGAAGGGCTCCATTCAGCTTTGATCGGTGTACCAAACTGTGAATCAAGCAGGTCGATGATTGCACCTGTCCATTCTCCCATATCAACAAGTGCCTGTTTTGCCCTGTATTCCATGATCAGTCGCCTCATTTGTGATTCTCCCAGGGTGGTTGCCATTCCTTCAAGAACTCTTGACTCACAGTATCTCCATATCCATGGGATACTTCCCTGGCCCAGTGTCATACCAAGAAATGTGGGAAAGATATTACTATATTGTACTCCCCCGAGAAGGTTCCTCCAAGTACAGATCTGGGATCCGTTCGCATACATATTCACTCCCTCGGCTGAAGGTCCGCCAAAACTGTCATCCTGGAGCCATCCGCTGTAACACTCTATGGGCATAAATGGTGCTATAAATGAAGGCCCGTTAAGGAATCCCATACTACTGTAGTCTCCCGATAGCCGGGCATAAGCTTCCTGTTGCAACCATGTGTTACCACCCTCATGGAACCATGCAGCCTGTTTGCAACCGGGCAGATCAGCCAGGATTGCATGTATCCCTTCATGAACCACTGCTCCCATCTGATACTCCCTGTCATTGTAAGGGCAGCTGGGATCGAAACAGTAGACGGGGTAATAGGAGATCAGTACCATTGGCCAGTATTCACCCTCGTAGTATATACTGCTCTGCCACCCTCCTGTTTCAGTATTGGAAGCGTTATCAGTACAGAGTCCTGATCCATAAAGATATATTGCACTCTTGTATCCGTTTTTTGCGCGTTTATCCGGCGGCCAGCCCATTTCATTCCTGAAATATGCAAAGTCAGTGTTCATCCTTTGCAGCATAGGAGTAACAGCAGCTGATGTGACCAGTGGATTTGCCGTGGCTCCCCACCTGAAAGTCCACCATCCCGAGGACTGTGTCCCTACAATCCCTTCACAATCATCCAGTACCATCGTCGGTTCACTTAATTCCGGGAACTCATTCCTGAAATCGTAGCTAATGCCAGGATCATAATCTGTCCATGTAATTGGTACAGAAAAATCATCGTCAGTTCTGACTGTTAAATGAAAATAGCAGGTAGTTGCTGCCCCGCAATCGTTAATATAGCATACGGTATATGTGCCCGACTGTTCCAGGCTTGCATCCCTTATGGTAACCTCACCGACTGTGGCATTGAAACCGACCGGGCCCGACCAGCTCCAGTTCTCCCCCTCTGCCGGGTCTGGGAGAAAAGAGACCGAGTCGCCAACCATAATATTAACAGTATTCACCTGCTGAACCGGACCATCATTAACCCGGACATTTGGAATCACTTCTGTGGGATCGCATGGCCCACCCTCAATACCGAATACCCTCCACTCAATAATGCCGGTAGCCATGACACTTTTCATATAAATACGGATCCTTGAAGTCAGGATATCAAGTTTCAGTGAATTATACATGTCAAGTTCGGTTCCGATAGAGTCTGCCAGTATCCATGAAGTGCCATTCCAATATTCAATATAGGCTTCGGTAGGCTGGTCAATACCAAGGCCGTCATCCCACCAGTAAACAGATGTAGATGTCAGTTGCTTTGCAAGGGTCCATTCATACTGAACCCAGTTGTATTGGTTGTAAGCTGCTTCGCCATCCCAGTTGCCGTAGGCTCCGTGGGAATAGTCTGATGAACCTGAAGGATCGAAACCATCATTTACAGCTGTAAGGGTTTCCCATGAAGAAACGAATAAAGTTGATACTGAGGCTGTAAGAGCAAGGTTTGTGGTGTCGCTGGGTGCACCTGATAATGTACATGGCAAGGCATTAAGAAACACTGCAAACAGCAAAGCCAAAAGAAGTATATTTTTCAGTCCAATTATTCTAAAACGGGGTTTTTTCAATTTATCTTTAATTTGAACTTTCTTATCCATAATATTAACCTGTTTTTCTGGCATTCAAAATTATAAAATTCCAAGAAATAAATTTCTAAAGTTTAAACGATATGCTATACGATAAAGTTGTCGTTAAGAAATAACAGCCAGTTTTGTCACCGATCAATATAATTACTAAATTTCAGAATTATAATGTCTTTATTAAGTCTCTGTTGTTTGCTAAACAATAAATTATGATTGTAGGCAGATCATTAAGTGCGATTATATTTTTGTTTTTTACTCTCAGTTGCATATATGGCCAGACTGATACTGTAAGCTATATCCTTCCTGATCCGGCTGAATGTTGCGAAGGTCCCCTGATAATATCTGAATTAATATTCTCGCCTGATAACAGTCCGACACCTCAATGTCATGCATCAACAATTGAAGAAACAGATAATGGATTTATTGCAGCCTGGTTTGGTGGCACTCACGAAGGTCATAAGGATGTTGGGATATGGATATCAAGGAACATTGGAAGTAAGTGGTCTCAACCTGTTGAGGTTGTGAATGGTATTCAGGACACCGGAGGGCGTTATCCATGCTGGAACCCCGTTCTTTTTCAAGCTGAAAGTGGCCCTTTAATGTTATTCTACAAAGTTGGACCGGGTCCACAAAAATGGTGGGGCATGCTGGTCACATCTGATAATGATGGCTTAACCTGGTCGGAACCCCGTGAATCACCTGCAGGCTCTCTGTCGCTCACGACAGAACGTCATAACTCAAAGCTGGTCTTATGACAGCGGGCTAACATGGAGCAATATGACAGCAACCATTCTCCCTAACCCGGATTCAGGCATTGATGCCCTGACACTGGCCGATGGTCGTCATATACTGGCTTACAACCATACAAAAAGTAAAAGCGGATTCCCTGAAGGCAGGAACATGCTGAATATTACAGTTTCTGAAAATGGCATAAACTGGAAGCCGGTAATGACCCTGGAGCGCCAGGAAGGGGAATATTCATATCCGGCAATCATCCAGTCATCTGACGGTCTGCTGCACGTCACGTATACTTACCAGCGCCGATCTATAAAGCATCTGGTGATAGATCCTGACAGTTTATAACATATAGGTTTTAAACAGATATATAGAGCTAAAGAGTTGCTTTACTTTGAGTTATGAAATAGAATAATGATATTTTTCTAATTGAAATTATTATTTATCTTTGTTCGGTAAATTACGAATAGATGGATTACGAGGAATTGATATCAGAACGGCAGAAGAAAATGGCCCGGTATGCAAAAGCAATGGGCCACCCTATCCGTATGTATGTGCTGGAATTGCTGTCCAGGCAGAGTTGTTGCTACAGCGGTGACCTGACTGAGATATTACCTATTGCCAAGTCAACTCTTTCACAACACCTGAAGGAACTTAAGGATGCAGGACTTATACAGGGAGAGATTGAAGCCCCCAGGATAAAATACTGCATCAACAGGGAGAACTGGAATGAGGCAAAAGAATTATTTAAGAAATTCATAGGTGATTGATATTTTTTTATTTATTATGTTCGTTGTTTTACGAACTACTAACAATTTATTATTATGACAATGGAAATAAAAGTACTGGGTGCAGGATGCCCAAAGTGTAAGAGACTGGAGCAAAATACCCGTGAAGCCGTTGCAGAACTGGGTATTAAAGCAATTATTACCAAGGAAGAAGATATTATTAATATCATGCAGTACAACATCCTGCATACACCGGGGCTGGTAATAAACGAAAAGGTTGCACTCTCCGGAAGACTGGCCTCCACAAAAGAAATTAAAGAACTGATTATAAAAAATAAATAGGCGTAAATGGAATTAAAGAGGGAGCTGAGAATTTTAGTCTTAATAATTATTTCATTTCTTTTTGCGTATTTCCTGCCTGTTGAGAGTATCAGTTTCAGGGAGGCTGTCGCAGCAATGTTCGACCTGGCCAGGTGGTATGCACAGGAACATGTGATATTATGCCTGCTGCCGGCATTCTTCATTGCCGGTGTAATAGCAGTTTTTGTAAGCCAGGGTGCTGTTATGAAATACTTTGGTGCAAAAGCAAAAAAATGGCTGGCTTATTCGGTAGCCTCGGTTTCAGGAACTATTCTTGCTGTATGCAGTTGTACCATATTGCCCCTGTTTTCAAGCATACATAAACGTGGTGCCGGTCTGGGACCTGCCATAGCATTTCTTTATTCCGGACCCGCAATCAATATACTGGCTATTATACTGACTGCTCGTATACTGGGATTTGAAATGGGCGTGGCACGGATCATAGGAGCAGTAATTTTTGCTATTGTCATAGGCTCTGTCATGTCCCTTATCTACCGTAGGGACGAGAGAGCAAAAAGAGATGACCAGCTGAATTTTCCCGATATCCCTGAAAAACGCCCAATGTGGCAAACGGCATTTCATTTTTTTACTCTGGTTCTAATACTTGTATTTGCCAACTGGGGAAAGCCTGCCGAAGATGTCACCTCCGGTGTATGGCACTGGATATGGGCAAACAAATGGTATATCACGTCAGCTTTTGCTGTATTACTTGTTTATTCATTGATCTATATACTCAAACTTAAATGGCAATATGTTATTATTGCTGCCCTTGCAACGGCTGCTTCAGCCTTTATAAGCACATCTCCCATGGTGCCTGTTCTGGTGGGCATTGCCGGTATCACCATCATCACACTGCTTGACAAAAAAGATCCTGATAATAAAGAATGGACCCTGTCAACCTGGGATTTTACCAAGCAAATAATGCCCCTGCTGGCAATAGGCGTATTGATAGCAGGCTTTTTGTTGGGTTCAACCCACGACGACACTGCTATGGCGGGCATTATTCCTAATAAATGGGTGGCTGATCTGGTTGGTGGTAATTCGGTTTTTTCAAACTTCTTTGCATCTGTCGTTGGAGCTTTCATGTACTTTGCCACACTTACCGAGGTACCTATTTTACAGGGGTTGATATCAGCAGGCATGGGTAAGGGCCCTGCCCTGGCATTACTGCTTTCAGGCCCTTCGCTATCGTTACCCAACCTGCTGGTCATACGTGGAGTACTCGGTACCCAAAAAACAATGGTTTACCTGCTACTGGTTGTTATTATGGCAACTATCTCAGGATTAATTTATGGAATGATATAAACGATTTAAAATTATGCCTTCAAAACCGCGACTTAAATTTTTAGACCGTTACCTGACCCTATGGATATTCCTGGCAATGGCGGTGGGTATCCTTTCAGGTTACTTTTTCCCTGCTATAGCTGAATTCTGGGAATCACTGAAGTCAAAGCCGGATAGCACAACGAACCTGCCTATTGCCATAGGGTTGATACTTATGATGTATCCTCCACTGGCTAAAGTAAGGTATGAAGAGCTTGGTGATGTTTTCAGGAATTATAAAGTCCTGGGTTTTTCACTGGTACAAAACTGGGTTATAGGTCCCGTACTGATGTTTGCGCTGGGTATATTGTTCTTTAAGCTTTTCCCCGGAGAAAACAATGCAAACCTGCCCTATATGTACGGAATAATAATGATTGGTCTTGCCAGGTGTATTGCCATGGTGATTGTCTGGAACGACCTGGCCAGGGGCGATACTCAATATGCAGCCGGCCTGGTTGCATTTAACTCAATATTCCAGGTACTGTTTTTCTCTTTTTATGCTTACGTTTTTATTGCCATACTACCGGGCTGGTTTGGTGTTCCTACAAATTCTGCCGTTGAAAATATAACCATAGGAAAGATTGCAGAAAGCGTATTTATTTACCTTGGCATCCCTTTTATCGCAGGGTTCATTACGCGTTTCATTCTTATAAGGGTAAAGAGCAAGGAATGGTATCATACCAGGTTTATTCCTAAAATCAGTCCGCTTACCCTTGTCGCGCTACTGTTCACTATTATAGTAATGTTCTCATTAAAAGGCGAATACATTATTAAGATACCTCTGGATGTTGTACTGATTGCAATTCCGTTGCTGGTATATTTCACGGTGATGTTTTTCCTGTCATTCTTTATGAGTAAAAAGATAGGTGCCAGTTATGAGCAATCAGCTACCTTGTCGTTCACGGCAGCAAGTAATAATTTTGAGCTGGCTATAGCAGTGGCCATTGCAATATTCGGGATGAGTTCAGGAGAGGCCTTTGCAGCAGTAATAGGCCCGCTGGTGGAAGTGCCGGTTATGATAGCGCTCGTTAATGTAGCTCTTCAGTTCAGAAAAAAGTGGTGAAAGCCGAGCATAAATTACCTGTCCTTGTCAACTCATTGCCATGATCATGCCACCGGAGTAAGGAATCAGCCATACAAGCCATACAAACAGGGAATAACGATGAAATTTAAGCCTTAGTGACTTATTATCCTTGCTTACAACAACGGTTGCCCAGGTGGCATTAGCAAGCATCAGCCAGAGAGTTATCTTTATCGGACGACAGCATACTATGGAAAATATAAATACCAGCTTTTGTCCTGAATGAAGATAATTAGTACTTTTCAAAATCATACTATCACTATCAGCATATGTCCCTGAAGATAAACAAGTGGCTGATTATTATTATTGGTTTACTAACCACCAGCTTCCTGGTATCACATTTTCTTATTGATGGTGCAGATCAGAAAATAGGGATAGCAGCTGACTGTGCATTTATGCTACCTGTGGCTACTCCCCCAAATGCCCTTGCATACAGCTCCAATGAGTTTACAATCAATAAAATGATGAAAACCGGATTTTTGCTGAATCTGGTTGCAATAATACTAATATGGCTTATTACCTCTTTCAGATTTTTAAACCCGTTCTGATAGGGGTTCTGCCATGAAAATCCACGCTATAGGAGTTGGAGATTTACACTACTTTATTTCGCCTTCTTATACTGTTTATGCTAATAAGTAACACCTTATGTCATAAATCTTTTGTCGTCTTATGAAGTAAGGTATTCATGCATTGAGCGGGCAGCTTTACGTCCTGCGCCCATGGCAAGTATCACGGTTGCTGCACCTGTGACTATATCGCCTCCTGCCCATACCCTATCAACAGAGGTTTTTAAGGTCTCCTCATCAACCTCGATAGTTCCCCATTTTGATACTTCAAGATCGGGAGTGGTTTGAGGGATGATCGGATTAGGGCTGTTTCCGATAGCTATGATACAGGCATCCATCTTCATTATGAATTCTGAATTATCTATTCGCACAGGTCTTCGCCTGCCGGAAGCATCAGGCTCACCAAGCTCCATCCTGGCACATTCTATCTCTTTAAGCCAGCCTTCATCATTTCCATACAATTTTTCCGGTAAGGTCAGAAAATTAAATTTGACGCCCTCCTCCACTGCATTTTCATACTCCTCTCTCCTGGCAGGAAGTTCTTTTTCTGAGCGTCTGTATACAATAGCAGCATCCTCAGCACCAAGTCTTAAAGCTGTACGAGCACAATCCATTGCCACATTACCTCCACCAACAACGGCTACTTTTTTATGTCGTATTACTGGTGTATACGTTTTCGGGTATTCAAAGCCCCGCATCAGGTTAACACGCGTAAGGTATTCATTAGCAGAGTATACGCCATTTAGGTTCTCACCGGGTATCATCATAAACCATGGAAGTCCTGCTCCCGTACCGACAAATACAGCATCAAACTCGTCCAGTATCTCCTGTAACGACCTCGTTTTACCCACAACAAAATTACAGATGAGCTTAACCCCCAGTTTCTGAAGGTTTTCTATCTCTCTTGTCACAACTCTGGCTGGAAGCCTGAACTCAGGTATTCCATATGTAAGCACTCCCCCCGGTTCATGCAGGGCTTCGTACATAGTAACATCATGACCGAGCAGGGTAAGATCACCTGCTACTGTAACTCCGGCAGGCCCTGATCCAATTACAGCGACTCTCTTTCCTGTTTTCTCTTTTATTGATGGTAATTCAATGCTTGCCTGTTCAGCTTCCCAGTCAGCAGCAAAGCGTTCAAGCCTACCTATAGCAATAGGGGCACCTTTATTCTGAAGAATGCATTTAATCTCACATTGCTCCTCCTGGGGGCACACCCTGCCACATACAGCAGGAAGACAGTTTTTCTTTTTTAGTGTTTTTATTGCCAGTGCAAAGTCTCCCGCTGCAATTGCCCTGATAAAACCCGGAATATCGATCTCTACCGGGCATCCCTCGACGCAAAGTGGTTTCTTGCAGTCAAGACACCTGCTGGCTTCAGCTAGTGCATCATCGGCCGTATATCCGAGTGCAACTTCGTTGAAATTCCTTTTACGGATGAAATCGGCTTGCTTGGGCATTTCTACCCTGTTAAGGTTTAGTTTTTTCGCCATATTATAATCCTCCGCATCCTGAGTGATGAACAAGAAAAGCTTCTTCTGATATATACTGTTTCCTCCTGGCAGCCAGTTCTTCCCAGTCGACCAGTCTGCCATCAAAGCTGGGACCATCGACACAGGCAAACTTCATTTTACCATCCACGGTGCAGCGGCAAACGCCACACATACCTGTACCATCAATCATAATAGTGTTAAGTGTAACAATTACCGGCACATTATAGTGCTCATATTCTTTGGTTGCCAGGTATGATAATGTTGTGCAGCCATTGGCAAATACCCTGTCGGGTTTGATATTCAATTCCCGTAATATCTCAACACCTTTTCTTACGTGTCCCTGGTATCCATAACTGCCATCCCTGGTAAGCCTGATTGTTTTATCACTGTATTCTGACAATTTATCTTCCCAGTAAAGAAGGTACCCGCTTCTTCCTTCAAGCATAGTTATCACCTGATTACCGCTCTCCTTCAATGCCCTTACTACCGGGAATATGGAGCCCATCCCAAAACATCCCCCTATACAGACTACGGTGCCAAATTTCCTTATCTCAATAGGTACCCCCAGGGGACCAACCACAGTCTGAAGCTCATCACCTGCATGCATGCCGGCTAGCTTGTTTGTGGAAGTACCCACTTCCATGAATACTATAGATAAGGTTCCCTCTTCCCTGTCCCAGTCAGCAGCGGTAAGAGGGATCCTTTCGGAACCTTCACCGGCATGTATTATTACAAACTGACCCGGCTGTATCTTCCGAACAACATCAGGGGCATTAACAACAAGTAAATGCAGGTTTGGGACTATAGATTTTCTTTCTATTATTTTAAACATTCGCTGGCCTCCTTATTTTAACATAACATGGATTAAACCTGAATTCACTTTCACTGTTCCCGCTCGTTATACAAACCACTCCCTGAGGAATATTTTTCCTTATCCTGACCTGGTAAGTGTATTCAGTATCGTTGTTTGAAACAATAACCGAAGCATTATCTTCAATATCCATTTTCCCAGCATCCGATGGATTCATCATTAAATGATCAGGAGAGACAAGTTCGTTCAGTCCTTCAACTGCATAACTGAGGTCAGTATTCATATAACTGTTTGGTGACTGCTCACGTACAAATACAAAAGGCATACTGTTATCCTTATTTACCGAACTCAATTCCGGGATTGAAATGTCTGCAGCAGGCAGGTGCGGCTTCAGTTCCGATGGCACTTTCCTGATCTTACTCTTTACAGATTCTTTCATTCCTTCTATTCCGGAGGCTGTTGCCAGACGCGATAATATCTCAGTATGCGGAAGTGCATAATCATGAGTTTTAGCAGTCTTACGCGTCTTTACCGGACTGCCATTCATGCCCGGCCATGTACCCTGTGTTTCACCCCAGAGAGTGCTTGGTAGTATCAAATCAGGTTTTAAGTCTCCAGGGAAAGGGAAAGAACTCTGGCAAACAATCTTTCCCACTGCCGGTCTGTTTTTAAATGGCATATCGCCAATCAGGTAAACAAGATCTATTTTACCCTTTTCAATCTTATCCAGAACAGATTCCACAGGCCTGACCGCCAGAAAACTCAGCATACCTTTGAGATTACCATGAGGATCAGGCATATAAAGTCCAGAACCCGTTAGTTCAACTATTCTTCTTATCCTATCCATAATAAGGAATGAATTGCTGAGTGACAGGATCCAGGGCCCTGCAATTATTAATGAGTTTTTCTTTTTCAACTGCCCGGATATTTCCCTGACAACCTCATTTTCGCACTTTCCATTCTCCAGGCAGCTTATAATATCGTCCAGTATTCCTGTCTCTTCTCCTGGCAATGGTATTATTGCATGCTCTGCAAACCTTGATGTAGAGTCCTTTATCCAGCCAAGCTGGTAATAAGGCACACCATTGAATGCTGCTTCTTTTACAGCCATTGTTAAGGGTCCATAATTATAATTACCATTAAGGAAAAGGGAAAATATTGAACTACTTTTTCTTACCCTGTCAATAGTAACGGATTTTTTTGCCAACCGCTGGTAAGCGATCATACCACTGTCAAGACAGGATGAGGTGATATCAGATGTTTTCAGCGCTTTAGCAGAAAATTCAGCTATAGCAATATATTCTTCTAATGACAGGTCAGGTGAGACAAAAACTGCCGTACTGTCTTCAGGTATATCTTTTAGCAATTTTCCGCCATTCTTTATAGCTTCTTTCCAGGTTATTATACCATAACCTTCAGGGAAGAGATACTGTGGTTCAAGCATCCTGTTTGTCCTGTTAACAAGCTCACTCAGACAGAAGCGTCCTTTAACACATAGCTCACCTGCCTCTTCATGAGGTTTACCCGGAGGCAGGGTGCCCACAATCTTCTCTCGAAGGCTAAGCACCTGTATTTCGCAATTTATACTGCATAAGGGACATATAGATTTTGTATATTTATCGGGTTCACCCCACCATTTACGACTCTTTTCTGACATTGCACCTGTAGGGCATACAGAGACACATGCTCCGCAATATTCACAACCGGCATCGGTATGATCAGAATCAAAAGACGGCCCTATTGTTGTATATTTTCCTCTCTGCCTGAGAGCTATAACTGAGTTTTTGCGATATTCGTTACATATTCTGACACAGCGACCACAATAAATACAAAGATTATAATCCCTGTCGAAGAAGGGATCATATTTCTCAACAGGAAGATCCCTGTACAATCCGGGTAGTGTCAGTTCTTTAATATCAAATGATTCAACTATCCTCTGCAGTTCACAATCCTTGTCTTTTGGGCACCATCTGCAACCAGTAGTAACTCCAACTTTTCTTATAGTTCCCTGGAACATAGAGCATCCTTCAATATCCTGACACAGCAGGCAGGCTGAAGGGTGTTCGCTCAGGATCAATTGAAGCAGGTCGCGACGCATATCCTGGATCATGTTTGTTTCAGTACGTACTATCATACCTTCCTCAACAATTGTTGTACATGAAGTGGGATAACCTTTCCTCCCTTCTATCTCCACAATACAAAGCCGGCAACCACCATATGGTACAAGTTCAGGATGAGCACATAATCGTGGAATATAAATACCATTTTCATCAGCAGCCTCCATGACTGTCTGGTTGCTTTTGACTTTAACAGGTTTATTATTGATTGTTATCTCCATTATTCCTTTCTTGATGTGATTATAATAGCATTTCCTGCAATAGCATCGAAGCGGCATACCTCGTAGCAGGCACGGCATTTAATGCATTTAGAGGTGTCAAGATTATGTGGTTCAGACCTGGGCCCTGTAATTGCTCCTGTTGGACATACGCTCACACAGCGCTGGCACCCTGTACATTTTTCTTTTATGACAGAAAATTCAATCAGTTTACTGCAAACGAGTGCGGAACAATAATAATCTTTTACATGTTCAATATATTCGGGACGGAAATAGCGCAGTGTTGTAAGTACGGGATTCGGTGCAGTCTGTCCCAACCCGCATAATGATGTAGCCTGTACCAGTTTGGCCATTGATTCAAGTTTATCAAGAATATCGGGTGTAGCATTGCCAGTGCAGATCTTCTCAAGCATTTCTACCATATGGCGTGTTCCTACACGGCAGGGGGTACATTTTCCGCACGATTCTTTCTGTATGAAATCAAGGAAATACCTTGCTATATCCACCACACATGTGTCCTCATCCATCACTATCAGACCTCCTGAGCCCATTATTGAGCCAATAGAAGAAAGTGTTTCATAAGTAACGGGAGTATCAAGTAATTCTGCCGGTATGCATCCCCCTGAAGGTCCTCCCGTCTGAACTGCTTTGAATGGTTTCAGGGTGCCTCCACCAATATCGTATATTATTTTTCTGAGAGGTGTACCCAAGGGTACTTCAATAAGTCCTGACCGTCTAATTTTTCCAACCAGCGAAAAAGTCTTAGTCCCGAAATTCCCTTCAACACCAAACTGGCGATACCACTCAGCTCCATTTCTGAGTATATGCGGCGCAGTCCCGAGTGTTTCCACATTATTGATTACTGTTGGCTTTTGATAAAGTCCGCTTTCTGCAGGATATGGTGGTCTTGTCCTGGGCATTCCCCTTTTGCCTTCAATTGAATGTATAAGTGATGTTTCTTCACCACAGACAAATGCTCCTGCACCTTCTTTTATCTTTATTGACAGGCTGAATCCTGAGCCAAGGATATTATTCCCCAGCAGACCTGCATCCTTTGCCTGTTCCAGGGCTTTTTTCAACCGTACTATAGCAAGGGGATACTCAGCACGTATATAAATATATGCCTGTGAGGCACCAATAGCATAAGCAGCAATCAGCATACCCTCCAGCAGAGCATGAGGATCACTTTCTATTAACAGGCGGTTCATAAAGGCTCCGGGGTCTCCCTCATCGGCATTACATATCAGGTACTTAATATCTGATTTTGCATTCCTGCATGTTTTCCATTTTTTCCCCGTTGGAAAACCTGCCCCCCCCCTTCCCCTCAAACCAGCTTTTGTGATCTCCTCAATAACTTCAGAAGGCTTCATTTCCAGTGCCCTGGAGATTCCCAGATATCCATCATTTGCCAGATAGTGATTTATATTCCCGGGATCGATCAGGCCACAATTCTTTGTTACAATCCTCACCTGGGGTTTTAGCATTGATTGTTCAAAAAGATGAGGAATGCCGTTACTTGATTCAGGTCCCAGGTGACCAAGGGGTTTTGTTTTCGATAGGTCTTTATCAACCAATAGTTTACGGATAATAAAATCAGCCCTCTTTTCATCGACATTGCCGAACGATAGCCTCGGCAATCCATTTGCACTTATATCAACTATTGGTTCAAGATAACAGGTACCAATACAACCTACCTCGATCAGCCGGGCATTTATGTTATACTTATCAAGACTTTCTTTAATAGCACTCTTTACTTTTTTTGCACCGGCAGCAATACCACATGAAGCCATTCCGATATATATGACAGGTTCCCCGGGGGTTCTTATTTCCTCCCATTCTGAGATACTTTTAGTACGGAGCCTTTTCAGATCATTCATAACGACTTAATAATTCATTAAGTTTTATGATGTTAACCTTACTATGGATCTCATCATCTATTTTGACAACCGGGGCCAGGGCACAGCAACCCAGGCAAGCCACCCTGTTAAGGTCAAACTTGCCATCAGCAGTGCTTTCACCAGGACTTACGTCCATATCGCGTCCTATTGTATCAAGCAGTGCTTCTCCGCCATTTACGTGACATGCAGTACCAAGGCAGACACTTATGGAATGTTCACCCGGTGGTGTGAAGCGAAACTGTGAATAGAAGGAAGCTACACCATAAACCTCGCTTTCTGTCATACTCAGGTAGTCAGCAATTTGCCCGACTTTATCAGCTGAAATATAACCATCCTGTTCCTGTGCTTTTTGCAAAAGCGGGATCAGGCTACCTTCTTCAGCAGGTTCCTTAATCAGTGTTTCGGCAAATAATGATTCTTGGTTCTTCATAAGAATTTAATATTCATTTGGAATCAATTTTCATAAAAATGCAATCGGTCAGTTCGGCATCACCCCATGCACAATCTCCAGCAAATGCCTCACATGTGGGAGAGCCACATAAACCACAGTTCTTGTTCGGAAGCTTGGTAAGTATTCTCTGCTTCTGCTTCATTCTTTTAATTGACGTATTAATATCACTTTCCATTGATCGTGTTGACCTGGGTATTACTGATTCATCCAGCGTGTAATAATTATCATCCATTTTTCTTAATATCTCCTCATTATTGATTTCAGGAGGATTACCGTATTTTTTCTCAAGCATAATAGCTGTGTGTCTTGATATATAAGGATTTTCCACGCAGTAAGCCCCTCCTATACATCCCTGTGGGCAGGTAAAGGCCTCAATATAATCCACATTCCTCAACTTGGAATCTTCAATATCATCAAGTATCATCTTAATATTATCTATCCCGGCAACTGAAATAGTATGTTCAGGATCAAGATGCCGCAGAATAAATCCCAGTTCACCCCAGCTTTTGCCATAATAAAAGAAATCCTGATCCTGTTTTCCCTCCTTCTCATTCTGGTATTCAATTATTTTAGGCAGAATACGGTTATATATATCTTGTATGGCTATTGCACCATCGATCCAGGATTTCTCTTTTTCTGCTGGCTGTTTAATTGAAACCACCATTGCCGGGCAGGGACTGATAAAAATCACACCAATTTTATCTACGGATAAACCGAGTTTAGCTGAATACTTTTCTTTTGCTTCCTTTGCTGCCAGTTCGCGTGAGACATCGAATGGTGAGATCAAATCAATAAGATTTGGATAGCTTACCTGTATAAGCCTGATAAGTGCAGGGCAAAAGTTGCTTATTATTGGTTTATTCCTTTGTTCTTTTTTAAGGCTTTCCGAAACCACGAAACTCAATTCATATGCATTCATCGAGATCTCATGCACTGCATCAAAACCGAGGCTAAGTAATGCCCTGTGTATTAATCCGGGGTGAGTATTAAGTCCAAACTGCGTATAAAGTGTGTGTGATGGTATTACGATCTTGTATTCAAATTTATCAAAGTCAGCTATCTCATCAATAACTGGTAGAAAGACACCTTCAGGGCATGAGTTAATACATTCTCCGCAGTCAACACATAGATCATCATAGAAAATGATCTTCCCGTTTCTGTATCGCAATGCCTGTGTAGGACAGGTTCTAATGCAATTTAACCTGCCGGTACACCTATCCTGTATTATAACATGTGAATGATAGTATCTCATTTGACATGAAATATAATTTCTATTCTTGTTCCTACGTCAACCACACTGTTTATATCAAGCACATCAGCATTCTTCTTTATATTAGGTAAGCCCATCCCTGCTCCAAAACCCAGGGCTCTTTGCTCTTCAGTAGCTGTGGAATAACCTTCTTCCATTGCCAGGTCAATATCTTTGATCCCCTTGCCTTCGTCAATAACTATAATATATATTTCTTTATCGCTGGCTGTTAATGTAACATCTGCCTTACGGGCATGCATTACAACATTCATCTCGGCTTCATATGTTGATATTGCAGCTCTTCGTATCAATTGTGGATCATATCCAATTGATTTAAGGATGGCCTTAACCTGTGTAGATACCAATCCTGCGCTGGCAAAATCCTGGCCATCGATAGAAAAGCTATGAGTAGCAATATTTTTCGACTTTTTTTCAGCCTCAAATTCCTTTATCATGCCAGGTGCCTCGCTCTTAATGCTTGCAATTTTTATACAGGCTTCGTACATATCATCATTGGTAGACATTACAAACATCCCTTTTTCTTTTGCGAAATTAAGAGTATCATTACCGGGTGTCTTACCTCTGAGGAAAATAATACCTTTGAATTCGGCCATATAGGCTGATATTACAGCCTGCACTGAATTCAGCCCGGTTAACAGGGCTGAGCCCGAATTTCCATATGCAAGAACATCACTCATAAGATCTGATGCGTATACACCTGTAATATACAAATCATCATGCGCTTCGCCTACCCAGAGTTTTGCCTTTAAGATATTTTGGATATGACTGACGCTAATAATACTCAGTTTTGTATCCTGCATATATTTCTGTATTATCTATTCTATTCCTTCCTGGTAAAGTTTGCCCCCCAGAGCAAAGGTAGAATCATCTGTGCTAAGGATCACTACCTTATAGCGGTTAGCAAGTTCAATAGTATCTTCCGGAACATTAGTGCCCTGGGAAATTATTACTGCCGAGATATCTATCAGGTTTGCAGCAGCTACTATATTTTTATGGGTCTGGATAGTTACCCATAGATTTCCGGGCTTTGCTTTGCTCATGACATCAGAAAGCATGTCAGAGATATATACACCTGTTACTTCCTTATCTTCAAGATTGGTAAGCACTTTAAGGGATAATTTTTCAATAATCTCTTTTAGTTTCATAATAATGTCTTAAATGGTATTTATTAGTTATTTTATTTATTCTCGATAGGTGTGAGGGATAATAGATGCCTGTCCATAATATACTCACCTGTGCATGAATCCAGATCATCTATCATATCAAAAGACACAATTCGTATTGAAGTACCTGAAGATTTTCTTATCTGGTTATAGTAATCTTCAAGTACTGATATCTGCTCTGGGCTGAGCTGTTTTTTCTCGTTAACCGGTTTAAACCCGAATGCGACATAAAGCGCAATGTTCTGACTTGAATATTCAAGTATCAGATCATTCACCCTGCAATCGTCGCGACAACCAGTGCAGAGCATAAGGCTTGACAGTTCATTAAAAGAAACAAGGATATTGCATTCTTTACATCTAAGATCGAACGAAACCGATTGAACACTGTCCATAACGTTCCAGAAGTGTTCACCATCCTTGTACTCCTCGAAAGGGGGGTAATCCTCAAAGGAAAAATAAGATGATACGAGCTGGCACTTATGACATGTTTCTGTAAGAATATAACCGGGACGGATATTTACCATTTCCCATTGATGCTTGCATGTAGGATTCTGCATATAGGTTTTTTAAGTGGTTAACAGAAGTTATTCAAAATATTAAATATGCCGATCTGTGAATATATCAAGGTCGGCCAATGAGAGCATAAAAAGGGAACATCAAAGTAAATATATAAAATAATACGAAATAAGGAAAGGTGAGTCAAGATAGAAATTGTTCCCATTCTTCAATGAGTTGATTAATAACTCTTGGAAACTTATGCTGGCCTCCCTCCTTGCCTTTTTGCCGCAGGAAATCATAGAATGTTGAAATGGGTAGTAGCTCCACGAATATTTCCTTAAGCGCAGCGGATCTTTCTGTACGGTAATCGTCGTTCAACTCCATCAGTTTTTTATCAAGCATATCTTTTAGTTTATTCCTGTTTATTGCCTTATTATTTGTACCGATATACCATTTATGTGCAAAGTAATTATTATGCTTAATACCGGCTACCGTGTACTCCCTTATTTCCACATTAAATTCCCGGCTCAGCCATTCTATGGCCATATTCATATTATCAACCGAAAGATGTTCCCCGCAAAGGTTAAGTGTATGCTTTGTGCGTCCCGTGATAATCATTTCATACTTCTCTGTATTCAGAAACCTGACAGTGTCACCTATAAGATACCTCCACGCACCTGCACAGGTACTTATAAGAAGGGCATATTCTATCCCTTCCTGTATCTCCGGCAACAAAAGAACTTCTGGATTCTCTTTCATGCTGCCATCAGAATGGAAATTATTATCATTATAAGGAATGAACTCGAAGAATATACCATTATCAAACACAAGCTGCATATGGGTATTTGCACTATGCTGATAAGCAATAAATCCTTCTGATGCGAGGTATGTTTCAAGATAGCAGACAGGTTTTCCCAGCAGTTTCTCAAAACTGCTGCGATATGGCCCGATATTCACTCCACCCCAGGAATATGCAATAAGATCAGGCCATAGCTCATGAATATTTTTTATTTCATAATGATCGACTATTTTCTCGAGCATTATCTGTATCCATGATGGTACACCTGCCACACCCAGAACATCCCAGCGCCGGGCTTTCTTAACTATCTTTTCCATCTTGGTATTCCAATCGCGCTCACCTGCAATTCTCAGGCCTGGTTTATAGAACCTGTAGACCCATTTTGGCATCTTCTTGGCCATTATCCCGCTAAGATCACCTTCAAAATAACCTTTCTTCCTGAGAAGTGATGTGCTTCCGCCCACCATTAACAGGCTTTTCTGGAAGACATCTGATGGAAGATTCAGATCACCCAGAACAACCAATTGCCTCAGAGCTGTTTTCCTCATTGCAGATATCATATCTCCCGTTACGGGTACTCTTTTGCTTGAATCATTTGATGTGCCCGAGGTAAGGGCAAAATATGACACCTTACCCGGCCAGCATATATTATTTTCACCTTCAAGTAAGCGATACCACCAGTCACTGAAAATGGTTTCATAGTCAAAGATCGGAACAGAAGTTCTGAAAGTATCCACGATGTTTTCAGAGCTTAATATTTCTTTAAACCGGTAGTGTTTTCCGAACCTTGTATTATGTGCTTTTTTCAATAATTCAATAAGGCTTATCTCCTGGAGGGTGGAATACTGGCCACTTGCTTTCATCAGGTTCTTCCTGCGTTTGCCGGGTCTCTTTATTATCCTTCCGAATGTGGGCATCTGGTACTTTCTTTAGAGGGTCTCAATGATATCTGCCAGTAGTTGATTAAAATCCATTGAATCATCAGGTGAATAACCCAGTACCACTGCAATAATATCAAGGGATGGGATAATGAATATACGCTGACCGTCGTGACCTATACACATATACATATCTTCTGGGGCAAGTTCAATTCTGTTTCCCATATTGAGCCAGAAGAGTGCCCCATATTCACCCTTGCTGTCTGATGCCTGGCTGACGGTATAATCAACCCATCCTTCAGGAAGTATCTGATTGCCTTCAAATTTACCATCCTGTATGTATAAGAGGGCAAACCGAGCATAATCACGGGCTGTCATATACAGGTACGATGATCCCACAAGAGTACCTGATTCATCCGGCTCGAAAACGGCATCAGTTATCCCTATTTTATAAAATAATTCTTTATCTGGAAAAGAATAATACGTGTTATCAGTCTCAAACTGTCGGCGTATTATGTAACTGACAATATTTGCTGTACCTGAAGAATAATACCAGTGTGTTCCAGGATCATACTCCAAAGGCCTGGTATATGAATATTCTGCAAAATCAGGTTCACAATGAAGCATAACTGTTACATCAGACCTGTTACCGTAATCTTCATTCCATTCCAGTCCGCTCTGCATTTGCAAGAGGTTGTTCAGTGTAATGTTGTTGCGACCGTCATCTGACCATTCTGGCAGCAATTCCTTTCTGTCCAGGGCAAGTATACTGTCCCTAACCATTATGCCAGCCAGTGTATTTGTAACCGACTTGGCCATTGACCAGCTCAGGAATCGTGTATCTTCATTAAATTGGGGTTTATATGCTTCGGCAACGGGAATTCCTTTATGCAAAACCATGAAGGCAAATGCTGTTCCGCCATATGCATTTTCGTTTATTAATTTATTTGAAATTTCATCCAGGGCATCCCTGTCGATTCCTGTGATGCTATCCTGGATTATATCACCCATTGGCCAGATGAGGGTATCGCCGCTGTAATCAGCTGATATATCAGGAAACTCAATTGACCTAAGATCTTCAATATCCTTCTCCTGCAATAGTGTAGCACCGAATCCTTCCCTGTAGAAAGCAGTCGACTTACCCCACAGAAACCTGCTGGTAACAGTTTTATTAACTGTATCCACCCTGCTCTTGACATAGCTGATAAAAGAAAAGTCAAGATCAAGGGATTCAACATCCTCCTGGTTTCTTTCAGATATAAATACTGCTGAACATAGATTCTTCGCGGCATAGCCAGTAATTATAGGCATCAGCGAATTAAGGTATATTGAAGCGGCAATAATTATTGCCAGCAACAATGTTAAAATACCATATATTATTCTCTTCCATGTTTTTGTTCTTTTAGCTGTATGCATTTCTTGTGATGGTTTTTGTAAGTTATCAGACGCTAATTTACAAAAAAAAATATCTTGGTATAATTCGAGGAGTTTAGCCAGATTTGAATACATTCATAAAAAAAGGTGCAGAAAACTGCACCTTCATCCTAAAGCAAAAATTATATATAATCAACGTATAGAACTACAAATACCGTAAAAAGTCCATCTCCCTTGAGAGTCTCAACCAGGTCGCCTGCTTTTACTGCAGCAACCAGAGTGCTGAGAAATTCAGTAGAAACGGCAAGATCAACAATGTCAGAAGATTTTTCCTCTTCAACATCTGTTGCACACTGTGCTGATACATTTCCTGAAAAAAGGCAAAGGTTTAGGCTAAGGCTAAGGAAAATTGATAAAGTTGATAAAGCTTCTCTTATCAAACATTCAAACATCTCAAACCTGCCTGCCGCCTGGCAGGCATTCAAACCTCTGAAATCTTAATTCTCAAATCTTAAAACCTTAAATCTGAAATCATCCTACCGGTAACCCAGGGCAGCATAGCCAACCCAATGGCAATCAGTTGCTATTGCTGTTGTTCCCATGCCGATATCCTTGACCGGTATATGATCCGAAGTAATACTGGTTGAATAATCAATCAACTCGCCGTTCAGCGCACCGGAGCCATTCAGATAATATGCAGTATAGAGGGCTACCGGGACACAATAGCGACCACACCAGGTCCATTTATAATTGTGATAATCTGTGCTGTCAAGTGTATACTCACTGAATCGCCTGAAATTTTCAGGACTCACTTCTCCACTGAGGCAATTGTCAATTATTTCATGCTCATGCTCCCGTGCCCGTGCATTTCCTTTGTCGTCGCAGCCATACCTGGCATAGTCATTTCCGCCCCATTCTTCATTACCGTAGTGTACTGCATCAGTTGTAACAACTATTGCGAAGTCTCTACCCCATTCCCATTCCCTTAAGTCAGTACAGGTTTCTATAGCTTTTGCAAGGGCTCTGCCACATTCATTCATCCTTTCCGGGCTCATGGCAGGCACCAGTATGGGTATTATTGAAATATTCCTGTTAAAATATTGCATAAAAGGGATCATCGACTCAAGGGAGTGCTCTACGATGTTCATGGTATCGCTTATCATTGCATATTCTTCGCCCAGGGCCTGGAATATTTCATTCCGGGCAGGTGAAACGGTAACATTTCCGTAGGGGCCATACCATTGGTTATGAGTGTCAAATATTAGATAGCCTTCAAGCCCAAGCTGTGCAGCTTTATGAGCCACTCCGATTATGAATATATTATCCGCCATGACATTATGCAAAACCTCCGGATAAAGTTTGCCTACATAAGTATAATCATCATGAGGGCAGATAGCCAGCTTCCATGGATCACCTGATAGTTTTTTCCAGCCTTTGCGGTCAAGTCGCTCCATCACACTATCTATCTGCCAGCTGTATTGAGCAAAACCAACGGTATCGACCTGCTGTCTTATCTTATTGTCTGGTAATTCCTTATTGCGGCCTGTATTGCATGCAGCCAATATTAGCAGGCAACATGCCGTAAGTATAGATAACCTGGTCATTGTAGCTCAGTTTTTTCTTCCTGTGGGCGGTATATAGCCTTTTTGAATTCCTTCCATCCCTCTTTAGTCATTCTTGAGGGTGTGAAAAGGCATATCCCCGTTGCACCATTTCTTACTGATTCTTCAATGGCATCCGGGATCTCAGCAGGTACCAGGCCGTGGTTTTCAGGATCTTGCTCCCCTGCTTTCGCAACCGGATCAGGACAAATAAATAACCCGCTGTATATTGGCGCTTTACCTTCTGTTGCTTCAACTGCTTCTTTACATACTTCACCTATCCATTCAGTGTCCTCAAGGTAAAAATCATTATAGTTCATAGGATAGAATGCATCAATGTTCCACTTATCCCATTCCTGGCGTACTATCTTTTTTGCCACAGAGTTGGGTCCCGGGAAAACAGCTGCTGTTATTTCCTTGTTCTTTGAGTGTGCCATATCAGAAAGCCTGCTTACTATGCTTGTTATCTGGTCATACCTGAACTGTTTCCACTCCTCAACCTGTGAAGGGTCTTCTACCTCCAGTATGTCGATGCCTGTTTGTTCTTTGAAGTGTGCGACACAGCTGTCACAGTAGCAATAATCAAACTGAGGGTACTCCCTGTCCATTACAAGTCCGTATTTTTCCCACAGTCCCCGTGCCAGTATTACATCCGGGAAGCGAATATAATCGAGGTGTATCCCGTCAACCTCAGGAACATCAGCTACTTTTGAGTACATTCTTTCCAGGAAATCGTACACTTCCTCTCTTTCAGGACAGAGGAACTTATAGTAAGGAACGTATGCCGGGTGTGTCCATGCCGATTGCCCGAGCCCGTTAATTGCATACAGGCTCGTATCCAGCAAGCCTTCTTTCGATTGTATCATAGTCGGTATCCAGGCATGGAATTCAAGGCCTGCCTTTTTTGCCAGTGCACCCACTCTTTCATAAGTTGCTGCCTCCTGACCTCCATTATACATCAATCCGTCAATGCCTTTTCTATTCAGATCTTTAAACTCTTTAAGCAACTCTTTGTCAGATTTTTCGCGGGGCCCTGACTCCCAAGCGTATACGGGAATCTTGTATTTGTTATCCTGGCATGCAGCAAAAATTAGGATAATTGAAATAAGCAGGATAAATTTCTTCATGACTTTATAATTTAGTTGATTAAACTTCAGATAATTTTATTCAAATATAGTCAGATATTTCTTTAATTGAACAGTAATATTTCACAGATCTTAGAAACTTATTTGTTCATATCTGTGCTGTTTATTGAAATTATTACCCGTTTTCAATAGCTGATAAGTTTAAGGCGGGGAAGAAACTGACGGGGTTAATGAAAAATATTTCACCGAACAGGTAGAAGAAGTAAGGTCATATTGATTATATTTATCGTCATGATATTGAATTTAATTATAAGAGATATAAATAACTTATTGCTGGTATAAATGAAACAACCTGATTATAAGTCTCTTATTTATCATTCTCCTCTTGCCTATGCATACCTGGAAGCTATTCTTGATAAAAAGGGCAAAATTATTGATTTCCGTTTTTTGGAGGTTAATTCACGTTTTGAGGAAATAACCGGCACGAATGAAAAACACATTATTGGTAAAACAGTTAATAATACTTTGCCTGAATACATTAAGCCCATCGTTGATTTGAGCGTTTATGGCAGAATAGCCTTTGAAGGAGGAAGTGATATACACGAGTTGCATTTCAAACCCACAGGTAACTGGTACAGGGTACTCGCCTATTCAAATGAAAAAGGTTTTCTTGCAACACTTATTGAGGCTATTACCGAAAGCAAGCAGGCTGTGGAGAAAATGAAAGCCAGTGAAGAAAAATACCGCTCACTGTTCGAGAACCTGGTGGAGGGTATTTACCGCACAACACCCGATGGCCGTATTATCGATGCAAATCCAGCCCTTGTAAGACTGCTTGGCTTTCCTGACAGGAAATCCCTGCTGAAAACTAACGTAAATGACCTTTACCCCGAACAACAGGACAGAAACAAAGAATTTCAGCTTCTCAATAAGAAAAATATCATATTAAGCAATGAAATACGTTTACGTCGTTATGACGGTAAGATAATATGGGCAGCCGACAGCTTCAGGGCAGTTAGGTATGATAATAATAAGGTGAAATACTTTGAAGGTACAATTATTGACATAACTGAAAAGAAAGAAGCAGAGGAAGCACTGCATAAAAGTGAAGAACGCTACAAGAATTTCATATCTCAGGTTTCAGATGCCGTTTATCGAATTGAATTCACCTTACCAATTCCGGTAGATATGCCTGTTGAGGATCAGATTGATTGTATTTACGAAAGATCACGGCTGGCTGAATGCAATCCTGCTTTTCTCAAAATGTATGATATCGAAAATGAAAGTGAAATCATGGGCAAAACGATTATTGATTTTTACGGTACCAAAGATAATCCGCAGAACCGCTATGTAACTGGCCAGTTCATTAAATCAGGATATAAAACCGAAAACAATATAACAGAGGAGATTGACTCAAAGGGTAACAGGAAATACATCAATAACAATACACTTGGGATAGTTAAAGATGGATGCCTTCTGAGGATTTGGGGAACACAAACCGATATTACCGAACGTAAAAATTCAGAAAACGAACTAATCCTGGCCAAGCAGAAAGCCGAAGAAAGTAGCAGACTCAAGACTCATTTCCTTACCAATATGAGCCATGAGATACGTACTCCCATGAATAGTATAATTGGTTTTATGGAGTTATTGCAGAAGCTTGATCTTACAAGCAAAGAAAGGGAAAGCTTCATAAGCACAATGCAAGAGAGTGGACAAAGGCTCCTGGATACCATCAACAACATAATTGAAATGTCAAAGATCGAAACGGAAAATATCAAGCCTGACTTTTCCGAAACCTATATCCATGAGATTATTGAATATCTTTTTGATCTCTTCAAACCACAAACCGATGAAAAAGGTTTAAAACTGATAATTAATAATGACGTAGGAATAGGACAATTTAAAGTATTAACCGATAGGAATCTATTGACATCTATCCTTTCCAACCTAATGAAGAATGCAGTGAAATTTACTCATAAAGGTAGCATTGAATTAGGGAACTTTATTAAAAATGACTCATTGATATTTTTTGTCAGTGATTCAGGTATTGGTATTCCCAGAAACCACCGGGAAAAAATATTCGAAAGGTTTGTGCAGGCTGACCTTGCCTTATCAAGGCCATATGAAGGCTCCGGTCTTGGCCTGTCGATAGCTAAATCTTACACTGAGATGCTGGGAGGTAAAATATGGTTCGAAAGTAAAGAGAGAGAAGGAAGTACCTTTTATCTTTCAATACCATATAAGAAGGAATTTAAACAGAATATTATAAAAAATAAGGTGGCCGAAATGAATTTTAAAGACTACAAAATAGATCCAGGCCTTAATGTTTTGATTGCTGAGGATGATGATGCAAATTTCATGTATATGGAAACAGTTTTATTACGAATCGGTGCAAAGGTTACCCGTGCAACCAATGGCTTTGATACAATAAAGAAAGTTAAAGAAGATCCTGACATAAACCTCGTTTTGATGGATGTGAAAATGCCTGAAATAAACGGATGGGATGCCACAAGGAAGATACGTGAATTCAATGATAATATTCCCATCATAGCAACAACTGCTCATGCCTTGTTAGGTGATAAGGAGAAATCACTCGAAGCAGGATGTAGTTATTACCTTGCCAAACCAATAAGGCAAGATGATCTGCTTAATGTGATAAGCAAGATTCGTGAAAGATAAAAATGCTTTACAGACTGGCCGACATAGCATTTGTTGTATTCCATACGTCACTCATACTATTCAATCTTTTTGGCTGGATATGGAAAAAGACCAGGTTAGCCAACCTTATAGTAATATTAATAACTTTCGCTTCCTGGTTCCTGCTGGGATTGATTGTAGGTGTTCCGGGTTATTGCCCTCTCACCGACTGGCACTTCGACATACTGGAAAAGCTGGGGCATACAGACCTCCCAACATCCTATATTAAATACCTTGCCGACAGACTTACGGGCCTGGATTTCAGCCAGAAGCTGGTTGACGATGTTACACTCTGGGGTTTAGTGGCGGCATTTGTAATCTCACTTATTCTTAATGCAATAAGATTTGTGAAAAAAATAAAAGACAAAAGATAAAAGTTGAAGCATAGCAGAAACCCCGGCTGAACGTAGTGAATGCCGGGGGATAAAGATAAAAGTTACTGATTGTTAGTCATATAATATACTTTTGTCTTTGTCCTTTTGTCTTTTATCTTTTATCTTATCCTGAATCTAAAATAATCACCTATTACCTTATCGGATCAATCACTTCCATAAACAGGTCCTTATTCTGCTCTATCTTATCGTTATTTCCGTATACACAATAAATGTCCTGTTTCATAAGCTCTTCCACCATTGTCTTCATACCCGATATATCCTCAGCGGTTGTACTGAGAACTTCATCCCTTTGTTTCCGCATAAATTCCCTGGTAATACCATTAAAATACCTTGAAAGTGCAGTATTTGCCTTCATTGAAGGAGTTTCGGGGTAATCCATATTTGAAATTGTACCAATGATATATCTTGTCATGGCCTTTTCATCTGCTTCAAAATCAGCAAGGTAATCCGGAGTTTCATTATATATCTTAAGGGATTCACTAAGATTTGGATCACGATAGGAGCCAAAGAACATATTACCTGAAAGTTCAAAAGCGGCAAAGCCACCGTATGCTCCACCTATTACCCTGATCTGGTTCTGCAGCCAGTCGGTCGATAATACCTGGTTAAGGACCAGCATCTTTCCTGACCAGTCGAATCCCAGATCCTTAAAATTAGCTCCTTTTATAACATACTGAACCTTTGATGTGGTTTTAAAGGCTTCATTTTTTTTCTCAGGTTTGATATCCCACACCATAAATTCTTTCTCACCTTCAGGCATGGAGGAAGCCAGTGATGTAAGTGCATCTGAATATACCTCAAAATCCTTATCATTACAGGTAATGTTGGCAATCATATTTGAAGTGGTGAATAATGCTGAAGCCACTTCTTCAAGATTTGCTATTATCTCATCAGCCATGGAATCAAAGTTATTGACAAGGTTGGCAAGGTACCAGTAATATTCCATTCCAGACATCAACTCATTATATACCCCGCTCTGGCTGAAATAAGAGAACATTCGCTGGGCTGCATAATTAAGGCCATTGTTTTTAACATTGGCATCAACTTCAGCCAAATGCCTTATCATCAGAGTTTTTAAACGATCCTTATCACTAAAATCAGTTTTCTTTATTATCTCATCTGCAAGCTCCAGCATTTTATTTGTTTTATCTCTTACCGACTTCGACTGGATCACAAATTCTGGTATAACCTTACTGTCATCCATGTCAGCATTATATATACTTACATACGAACTGAAACCGCCTGTGTGTATATTAAGTTCATTATCTAACTCACCGTAAGTATAGTTCTCGGTATCGAATTTACCCAGGAGATGTGACAGCAGTGATGCATACTTTATCTTATCCACGGGAATTACACGAAGGTCAAAAAGTAATTTATTATAAATAATTCCATTTGTAAACTCATCGAGGTATATTGTTTTTATCCCTTCAACATCTTTTTCCTCAGCTTCATACCAGACAACTTCCTTTTCAATATCATCCAGTGATAGTAAAGGAATTGTTGCCAGTGCTTCCGGTGAATCTGCTCTCTGCTGGTATTCGATAAGTTTATTGGTCTCTGTTATCAATTTTTCCAGGGTCTCAGGATCCATATTTTCTTTCAATGAATCCAGTTTAGCTTTTGTTTCATTATCAATTTCAGACTGCAATCCCGGTTCAGGTTTCAGGGCAAGCAGGAGGCAATGATTATTTGAGAGCAGGTCATTACTGATTAATTGCTCCATATAGTTCTCTGTCAATGAACTCTTTACTTCAGCCAGGGGTTTTTCAAATTCAAGTCCGGCAAAGGGATCCCCGTCAAAGAACCACCCGCTTATCAGCTGGAAACCATATGTAAGGCCTTTCTGCGGGCTGTCTCCTTCACGCAACCTGAATTCCATCCTGTTGATTGTACCTTCTAGTGCTTTCTTATCCAGTCCTTCTTCAGCAGCTTTATTTAAAACATCCATTGTGATCTCATAAAACCTGTCAAGGTCCTCTTCATTTGCATTCCTGACAATTATATGGAGGGCTATTTGTTTATTACCGTCAATATAGGAAGAAACATCGCTTCCTATACCAGCATCCTGCAATGCTTTCTTCAGGGGTGCAGATTCCTGGTTAACAAGTACATCTGACATTACATCATATGCCATTGATCGAGCATAGTCAGTGACTTTTCCGACAACAAAGCTTAACTGCAGGAATGTCTTATCTTCAGTATCAGCATTTTCAAGCACAGGGTATTTGCTTACAACCCGTTTCATCCTGTCAAATGGTTGTTGTTCAGCTATTTCCACTGCTTCATCAGAACGTTCATATTCAGACAGGTAAGTTGTGTCAATAAATTCAAGCTCCTCCTTGAGGTCAGCATCCCCGTACAAAAGGATATAGCTGTTTGAAGGGTGATAATGCTTTTTATGAAATGCAAGGAAATCCTCATATGTCAGTTCAGGTATGGCTGCAGGATATCCACCTGATGAGAAACGATAACAATTATCAGGGAACAGGTTGCGGTATACCTGGTAATCCAGTTCCCTTTCCGGGCTCGAAAATGCACCCTTCATCTCGTTGTATACTACTCCCTTGTAAATCAGGGGCTCATCTTTGCCCGTAAGTTCATAATGCCATCCCTCCTGCTTGAATATCCTTGGATCGTCATAAATAAGAGGATTGAATACTGCATCCAGGTAAACATGCATAAGGTTAAAATAATCCATATCATTCATACTTGCTACCGGGTAGATTGTCATGTTTGCCCCTGTCATGGCATTAAGGAATGTATTCAGTGAACCCTGCATAAGGACATCAAAAGGGCTTTTTACGGGGAAATTCTTCGAACCGTTGAGTACCGAATGTTCTATTATATGGGGCGTTCCAAAATCAGAATTGGGTACTGTCTTAAAGCCGATAGCAAATAATTTATTAGGATCGTCTGCCTTGATCTTAAAAACTTTTGCGCCGCTTTTAATATGTTCAAGGTATACACATTCTGCGTTCACTTCATCAACGAAGCGTGAGTCCAGGACTTTATATCCTTCATAGGTCGCCTTGCCCTTGCACCCGTTAATGAGCACAATTACGGCAAAAGCTGCTACAGTAAACAGGAAAATCCTTTTACTCTGAATGAAAATTTTTCTCATAGGTATTTAATGATTAATGATTAATTGGATTGATTTTTATTGAATATGAAAGTAATAATTTATTGATTATTTTTCAACATTATCTTATATGCTCTTTCATAACGTCTTCAGCTGCAGTTAAACCGGCACCTTCATCAAATTCATATTTACATTTTTTCAGAGCTGTTTCAATTGCAGCAACAGTAGCAATTACCTCTTCAGCGTTTATTTTACCCATATGTCCTATCCTGAAATATTCATTTTTGAGCTCAGGATGCAATCCGCCTGCTATTATCACCCCTGCCCTGTTAACCTCCTGCAGGAATTCAGATGGTTTTATGCCAGTAGGGTAATAAGGTGCTGAAAGTGTATTAGCTGCGCATTTATCTCCCGGTATTTGTTTAATATTCAATGCTTTAAGTGCGGATCTGAAGGCCATTCCTGTACGCCTGTGACGCTCAAATCTATTGTTCAGACCCTCTGTAAGTATCTGTTTAAGGCTAATATTAAGAGCTGCAACCAGGTTAACAGCAGGTGTGCCGAAATATGCCGGTTTTCTATTTTCATAGGCCTGCATTACCGGCAGCCAGTTTGTCCAGTCGGCATAGTAGTTTTGGACATGGCTTTTTCTTTGCCTGAATTTTTCCATTGCCCTTTCCGAAACTACCAGCAGGGCCAATCCCGGGGGAACTCCGACAGCTTTCTGTGAAGCCGTAAGAACAACATCTATACCCCAATCCTGCTGCCTTATTTTCTCACCGGCAACAGAACACACACCATCAAGCACGGTAATAACATTATATTTCAATCCAAGACCACCCAGGGGTTCCGGTTCAACTTTTACTGCAGTTGATGTATCTACATGAGTGAATGTCAGTATCTTGTATTTTCCTGTTCTGAGTTCACGTTCAATTGACTCAACCGGTACTGTTTCTCCGGGCCTTGCCCTCAATACACGGTAATCAGCACCATACCTGTTAAGCAATTCGGCATATCGTTCTCCAAAATAGCCTGTTGATACAACCAGCACCCTGTCATTCTTTTCCACAAGGTTAGCTCCGGCTATATCCATTGCCAGTGTCCCCGATCCGGCCATTATAAAAGGCTGCCCGCCGGGGCACATCCATACTTTTTTCATCATATCCAGGGACCCTGCAAATAAATCAATGAATTCTTTTGATACATGACTGAGTGTGGGTTTACCCATTGCAGCAAGCACATCCTTATCAAATTCTATGGGGCCGGGGATCATAAGGAGTTTTTTCATAATGTTGAATTGTTGAAGTGTTAAATCGTTGAATTGTTATTTTTTAAGGGCCTTGTCTATGAGTTCAACGAGTTGATTATTAATTGATTCTGTGATTGGCAGCAGAGGTTTTCTTACCGTTCCACCATACATACCCAGGTAATCCATAGCTGCCTTTAATGCCGGTACACCCCATTTTCTGGTGACAGCAGTATTCAGATCCACTGCAGCGAGCTGGTATTCTTTTGCCTTATCTAATTCGCCATTGTTAAATGAATCATAGATATTAAGGCATAATTCAGGAGCAATATTGGCCAGTGCAATTATTCCCCCTGCGGCTCCTATGCTTAGCGCCGGAAGCAGAAAACTGGCCGAGCCGGCAAGAAACTGGAATCCGGGCTTTGCATTCTTTATCACCGAGGCCATTCTAACAAGGTTACCGCCGGAATCTTTTATTCCAATGATGTTCTTATGTTCAGAGGCCTTAAGTATTGTTTCTGCGTCCATATCAAGACCTGAATTAGCCGGCATATTGTATATTATGACCGGTGCAGGGGATTTTTCTGCCACATCATGGTAAAAACGTACTAGTGCATCACTGTTCATCTGCCTTTTATAGTAGGAAGGATTGAGGACCAGCACAGCATCGGCACCACTGTCAGAAGCCATTATTGAAAGGTGTATGGTTTCGCGTGTTGATTGTGCTCCTGTGCCTGCAATCATAAGTTTACCGGACGGAATTGCTTTCCTGGCAGTGTCATATACATTTTTTTTCTCTTTATTATTCAACATCACCATTTCCCCGTTAGACCCCAGTATTAGTATTCCTGAAAGTCTATAGCTACAGAGCTTCTCGATGTTATCAGCTATTTTTGAAAGGTTCAGCTCCTCATCTGCTGTAAAAGATGTAGGCAATGGTGGATACAAGCCATTTAACTTAATCATGATAATATTAATTTATTGATATATTTTCCCATGCTGCTTATCATTCAGATCTGTATTCCGTCTTAATTCATTGAATTGTAAACAAGTTTCAGAAATTCTGCCAGCTTTGATGGCTCAAGCCACCTTGTCACAATGACAACTTTATTTTCCCTGTCAATAACAATATAGTTACCACCGAAACCGGATGCATAGAACACTGATTCCGGTACACTTTCCATAACGCTTTCGCCCCTGTTAAGCCACCACATAAAACCATAAGAAGGGTTTGCCGGTGATGATTTTGTTGCCATTTCAATCCATTTCCCTGATATCAGTTGCCGGCCTTTCCAGTTTCCATTTCTCATAAAAAGTAATCCAAACCGGGCATGATCAAGAGTGTTAATAAACAATCCTCCGCCGGAATGCCCGCCACCGCTCACTGATTGTACCTTCAGCCCATCTATATCAACCCATGAGCCTGAATAGCCATACCATCTCCATGTAGACGAGGCACCAACAGGATCCATTACCCTCTTTTTAAGGACCTGTGGAAGAGGTTGCCGCCATACCTGCAATGCAGAGTAAGCCAGCAGGTTAACCCTGACATCATTATATTTAAAATAAGTACCGGGTTCGTGCAGTTCACGGTATTTCCATTCATCCAGTTCCTCCCTTCTTGATGGCCTGTCGGCCCAGTCGTACATTCCGAACAACTGTCCCGACCAGTCTGATGATTGGTTAAGCAGATGGCCCCAGCTTATTTTCATATTATGATCACCATCAAAAGTCCCGTCCCACACATATTCATAAACTTTGTCATTCACCGAGGTAATCAGACCATCGTCAACGGCCAGCCCTACAACAGTGGAAAGATAGCTCTTTGTCACACTGAAGGTCATATCAACCCTGTCAATATCTCCCCATTCGGATATAATATAGCCATCCTTTAAGATTATTCCCGCCGGTCCACCCCTCTTTTTTGTAGGTCCAACTATCTTCATACCAGGTTCATAGCCAAACGACCTTAAAATGGCCACCCTGAGATCCCTGTCTCCTGAATATTCACTGGCAAGGGCAAAATCGACTGCCTCCTGCAGATTTTCAGTGTTAAAACCCATTTCGGCAGGACTTTTACGTTCCCAGTTGTCTTTTTCAGGGTAATATACTGACTGTCCGTGAATTACATCAGTAAGGAAGAAAAGGAAAAAGCTTATGAAAGTAAGTCTGAGTAGCTGAATTGTTTTCATAATGAGTTGATAAAGTTGATAAAGTTGATAGAGTTGATAAGGCTTTAAAGATAGATACAAATTAAAGAATTGCTCAATAATTCAGCTATTAAAACGCTTCAACAATTACACAATTTAACAATTCAACAATATTTAAAATTTTGCTTATCTTGGCTTGTTAAATATAAAATCCATGCTATGAAGAAGCTTATCCTAATTTCAGTATTTTTATCATTTGCACTGATGACGGTTTATTCCCAGAATTCAAAACTTGAAGTTGGCAAGAAAGTACCTGAATGGGTACTGCCCGACGCTAATGGCCAGGATCATTCCATGGACACATGGAAAGGCAAGGTTTTACAGATAAACTATGTTGATCCGGACGAAGAAGACTTAAATGATCATTTCAATGATGAAGTTGACAAGGCGGCTGATATTGATAAAAGGATTGATAAGGAATATTTCAAAGGATTTGGTATAGTGGATTCCAAGTCCACCTGGAAGCCCAATGGAATTATCAGGATGATAGCAAAAAGGAAAGAAAAAAAATACGGCACCACCATCCTGTTTGATACCGAGGGTGTGCTGCATGAGAAATGGGATGCACCGAAGGACAGTTATACAATAGTAATTGCCGACAAGAACCGTATTTGCCGGGCTTTGTATAAGGGACGAGTACCGGATGATGAAGTTGAGGATATTATTCAATTAATAATAAAACTTACGAAAGAATAGGCCTGCAGCCTGCTTTTTTTATAACTAAAGCAATAATAATTAATAGTCGTAAGTTATTATGTATGTAACAATACATGATAATTTTCGTACTAAATTTATAAATCAAATCCTGAATTTATAATTATGAAAAAGTATTCAATAATTTCTAAATCAATGGTTTTTATCCTTGTTATATCAATGATAATGTTTAATACTTCCTGCAAAAAGAAGGATAAACCAGGAGAAGAACCCGACCTGCCTCCACAGGAAAGTCTTATTATGGACTTTTCAGATTTTGATTCCCGTCCTGACGAAAAGGGTAAAGGCACCACCTATAATAATTTTGTGTATTCTTACCTCAACGTTGTCTTCTGGAGTACAATATCCACAGGTGCTATAGCACTTCCGGCCGCAGCTTATATACATCTTCTAAGCCAGGATGCCAATTACCTGGGCGACAATACATGGGAATGGGTATATAATTTTACATTTAATCAGACGGATTATATCGCCACACTGACGGGAGCCAGGCTCAATAATGAAGAGTTTTCGATGGAGATGGTGATAGCCGAAGAAGCAAACCCTGGAGCAGGATTCAAATGGTTTGACGGAGTGGTGCGCTATGACCATACAGCTGCTTCATGGAATATCTATAAAAATGTTGCCAGCCCTGTAAAAGTCCTTGAAGTAGACTGGACCAAAGATTATGAAGAAAATACTTCCTCATTAACTTATATTTATGCTGAACCCGGCCAGAGCGAAACCGGCAGCTCCATTACTTTCGGGAAAGATCCTTCTTTGGATTATAATGCATGGTATACCATTGACCTGTCAGCTGAAACTGTGGAAATCCAGTGGGATTTAATAACCAAAGCCGGAAGGGTAAGGAATGAGGACTATTTCCTGGACAATGACTGGCATTGCTGGGATTCAAATCTTGCTGATATTGATTGTCCTGTATTATAAATTCAATTACAGGACACTTATCGGGATAACATAGAAGAATATCGCGAAGAAATGTGATATGCTACCTGCAAGGACCATAAGGTGCCATACAAGGTGTGCATGTTTGAATTTAGCTTTTCTGTAGAAAATTATTCCGAAGGTGTAACATGCACCTCCTATGAATATCCATAATAAACCCATCAGTGGCAGGGCTTTTATTATGGGAATAAGTACTATCAGCAACATCCATCCCATGGTTGCATAAATTATTATATCGATCATCCTGGCACCGGATTCAACACGGTTTGGCTTCACTACCTTCATTGTTATTCCTGCTATGGCCATTGCCCATTGAAGTCCGAACAGAACCCACCCTATTGGGCCATGCAATACTACGAGTGCCAATGGTGTATAGGTGCCCGCAATAAGCAGGAAAATAGCTGCCTGGTCAATGATAAAGAATACCTGTTTGAGCCTTCCTGCAGGCAGTCCGTGAGCAACTGCAGACGAAAAATACAGCAATACCATGGTTGAACCGAAGATAGTTGTACTCACAACATGCCATGCAGTACCTTTCAATGCTGATGCCACAATCATTAAAGTGAGCCCCGCACTTGCCAGTATAGCCCCTGCGAAATGAGATAACCAGTTTGCAGTTTCCTCCTGCTTGGTAAACCTTCCAATTAGTTCTGACATATATTACTTATTTATTGCTGTAAATTTAGACTTTTAAACTATATTATTAAATAAGTCTAAAAACTGATTTTCCGCATTCTGATGTTTTGCGGAGTTATTTCAAGGTATTCATCTTCTTTAATATGTTCCATGGCTTCTTCGAGTGAAAATTTTATTGCCGGGGCTATTTTCAGGTTTTCATCAGAGCCGGCAGCTCTCATATTGGTCAGTTTTTTTCCTTTTGTCACATTTACTTCAAGATCTCCTGTACGTGTATATTCACCGACAACCTGTCCTTTGTAGACTTTTGTGCCCGGATCGATAAAGAACCTTCCCCTGTCCTGCAAGCGGTCCAGTGCATAGCCACTGACCTGACCGGATTCAATAGCAATCAATGAACCATTATGCTGGGTTCCTATCTCACCCTTGTACAGTCCGTATCCCCTGAACCTGTGTGTCATGGTGGCTTCGCCTGCTGTGGCAGTAAGGATATTATTTCTAAGACCAATTAAACCGCGTGCGGGTATATCAAATTCAAGATGTAACATGTCACCCCTGGTTTCCATTACCAGAAGGTCTCCTTTTACCCTGGTAACCGGCTCAATCACTCTGCCGGAATATACTTCAGGGACATCTATAACCAGTGTTTCGTAGGGTTCATTCTTAAGCCCTTCCACTTCTTTAAAAATGACCTGTGGTTTACCAACCTGGAATTCGTATCCTTCCCGTCGCATAGTTTCCACGAGTATAGAAAGATGTAAAAGTCCCCTACCGTAAACATTGAACCTGTCTTCAAAATCAGTTTCTTCAACCCTCATGGCCAGGTTCTTTTCTGTTTCCCTGAAAAGCCTGTCCCTCAGGTGCCTGGATGTTACATACTGTCCTTCCTTACCAAAGAAAGGTGAGGTGTTAATAGTAAACAGCATGCTCATTGTAGGTTCATCAACTGAAATCCTGGGCATAGGTTCAGGATTTACAGGATCAGCTACAGTATCTCCTATTTCGAAATCCTCCAGTCCGATAATAGCACAAATATCCCCACTCCTTATTTTATCAGTTTTTTCCTTACCCAGCCCGACAAATTCAAAAAGCTCCTTTATACGGACTTTCTTCCTTTCATCATTCCTTTTACAGAGAGTATAATCACCACCTGCTGACAGCTCACCCCTGAAGATCCTGCCAATAGCTATTCTGCCAACATAGCTGGAGTAATCAAGTGAGGCAATCTGCATCTGTGGAGAACCCTCAAGATAAGGAGCTTCAGGTATCTCTTCCAGGATGGTGTCGAGCAAAACCCTTATATTATCCGTTCGCTTTCTCCAGTCCATGCTCATCCATCCTTCCTTGGAAGATCCGAAAACGGTTTCGAAATCAAGCTGTTCTTCCGCAGCATCAAGGTTATACATTAGATCAAAGATATCCTGTTGTACATTATCAGGCTTACAATTTGGCTTATCCACCTTGTTTATTACTACTATAGGTTTCAGTCCGAGCTGAACGGCCTTGTTCAGGACAAACCTTGTCTGTGGCATAGGACCTTCAAAAGCATCAACAAGCAGTAGTACACCATCGGCCATTTTCAGTACCCTTTCCACTTCACCTCCGAAATCAGCATGACCTGGCGTGTCAATAATATTGATTTTTACATCCCTGTAAGTAACCGAGACATTTTTTGAAATGATTGTTATTCCCCTTTCGCGTTCCAGGTCATTGCTGTCAAGTATCAGTTCCTTTGAATCAGAACGGGTATTCAGGATGTTACACTCCTGTATAATCCTGTCTACCAGTGTTGTCTTACCATGATCAACATGGGCTATTAAAGCAATATTCCGTATTGATTGCATCTTTTTTAATTAGCCCGCAAAGGTACAACTAAATTGTGGAATAATGGAATAATGGATATGAAAGTTGAGAAGGTTGAGTGCTCATGCTGAGTATGAGCTGTTGAATACTCCCGCTAAAGAGGCCGCTGTTGAGTTTTGTAATGTAATTAAATACTGAATACACAAAACACTGAACTCATTCTAAGTCTAAAAGCCTTATCTTTGCATGAAATCCGGGAGGTGAAGAAAAGACAATACCATAATGTATTAATCATAGCCGGCACAGGCAGGACAAGTGGTAAGACCAGCCTGGCCTGCATGATTATTGAAAGATTCAATAGTTTAAATCCTGTGGCTGTCAAGATCAGCCCCCACTTTCACGAACCTTCTGAAGGTTTGCTTGAATATTATAAGGGCGATGATTTTAATATATTCACTGAAACTTCCATCAAAGGTAACAAGGACACATCAAGAATGCTGGCTGCGGGAGCAGAAAAGGCATACTATATACAGGCATATGATAGAAACGTCAAAGGAGCCTTCACAATGGTATTCAACAATATCCCCGTGGACAGACCTGTAGTATGTGAATCGCCTTCACTGGGAAAATATATTGATCCGGGAATATTATTTATCACTGACAGCGAAGATGTTATATTAAAGAAAGATATATCAGATCTGTTACCGAAAGCAAAACGGATCATTTATTCACTTCATAAGAATCCGGATATTGATAAGCTGATTTTCTCAGGAGGCAACTGGGTTTTCGGGTAATTCAGCGTTCTTCTGTTTCAGCATATCAAGATCATGCTTCATCCTGGTAACGGTATTGATTAATTCCTTTTCAGGTAAAACTGGTTCAGGCAGCTCGGCACTGATATAATGAACGAATTTCCATATTTCCCTTACCTCGCTGATCCTGACGGTAAATGGCTCATAAATAGGATTTAATGAATATAGTATCAGCTTACCTTCACTCTTTATCCTGTTTTCAATTATCTTGAACATAATGCCATCATCCATGGTAAAGATTATATATGCTTTACCATCGGATATATCAAACCAGTCCTGAATATATTCACCTGTTACCCATGAGCCATCTGGTATAGGCAACATGGAATCACCTTTCAACTGGAAGGTTCTGTATTTCCTGTTTGACGAAAGAAAAGGCAGTTTAAATACGGGCAGTTCGCTTATAAATTCCGGATCGGCATAACCTGTAAGGTAACCTGCTTTTGCTTTTTCGGGCACCAGCTCTATATTCTCCACATTTTTTTCATCTATAGTGGTAGCCAGCACTCTCATATTGCTACCGCTCAGGTAAGCATCAAATCCCCTCTCCAGTTCTCCCATCTGGCTTTCGGTCAGTTTGCTCAGATCCATTTTCAGGAGAGTGTCAACAGCGATCTCAAAATATTTGGAAAATGCTATAAGTACTTCAATGCCGGGTTCAGCAACATTATTTTCATAACCACTGAGTGTTGATCGCTTCAATCCCAGCGCCGATGCTACATCGTCCTGGGTCCTGCCCCTTCTTTTACGAAGAAACTTGATATTTTTTGCAAAATTCATAATTATTGATTATATTATAATCATAGAATTGATTAATTTCTAATCAAAGATATAATTTTATAAAATAATATGCAAGGGAGGAGGAAAAAAAGTTGAAAAGGTTGAACGCTCATGCTCAGCATGAGCTGTTGAACGCGACCTTTGGTCGCTGTTGAGTTAAGAAGTGTTAAGGCTAAGGCTAAGGCTAAGGCTAAGGTGAGGAAACTGGAATAATAGGAAGATGAATTAAGAATTCGATATTGGCTTCGCCGAGTTCACCACTCTCGCTTGCTAATGCAAACTCAAGTGGTTCGGTTCGATATTCGATATTCGATATTCTTAAATCTCCCCCCTGCTCCCTGCTCCCTGCCCCATGCTATAATTATGGAACGCACAATATTACATATGGACCTTGACACATTCTTCGTGTCGGTGGAGAGGCTGAAGAACAGCAGGCTGAACGGAATTCCCGTGATCATTGGAGGGATGTCAGACCGCGGTGTTGTGGCAGGATGCAGCTACGAGGCACGGCGCTATGGTGTGAGCTCTGCCATGCCAATGCGAGTGGCACGTAATCTATGTCCGGATGCTGTTTTTATAAGGGGCGATATGGAAACATATTCAAATTATTCAAGAACAGTAACTGATATAATTGCCGAAAAGGCCCCTGCATATGAAAAATCATCTGTTGATGAACACTATATTGATATGACGGGCATGGACAGGTTTTACAGTACTTACAAATGGGCCGGTGAGTTGAGGCACACGATAACAAAAGAAACGGGATTGCCAGTATCTCTCGGGCTGTCAGTCAACAAAACAGTATCAAAAATAGCAACAGGCGAAGCCAAACCCAATGGGGAAAAATATGTGGAGGCAAGCCTGGTAAATCCGTTCCTTGATCCGCTTTCCATACGTAAAATTCCCATGGTCGGGCAAAAAAGCTATCACCTGCTACGTTCAATGGGCATCTCAAAAATATACACCCTCAGACAGATACCTGCCGATATGGTTATCAGCCTGATGGGCAAGAACGGGATGGATATATGGAAGAAGGCAAACGGCATTGACCACAGTCCTGTCATAAGCTATTCAGAACAGAAATCAATAAGTACCGAGAGTACGTTTGACAGGGATACTACCGACCTGGTACGACTGAACCAGGTACTGGCATCAATGGTGGAAAAAATTGCCTGGCAGATGCGTAAACAGGAAAAACTAACCTCGTGCATAACCGTTAAGATAAGATATTCAAACTTTGACACCCACAGCCTGCAGAAAAGGATACCATATACATCATTCGACCATGTGCTTATTGAAACAGCCAAAGAACTGTTTTCGAAACTGTACACCCGGCGCATGCTGATACGACTTATCGGAGTTCGGTTCAGTCACCTTGTCAGGGGCGTTCAGCAACTGAACATGTTCGAGGATACGCCAGAGATGGTCAGCCTCTACCTGGCAATGGATAGCCTCAGGAAGCGTTTCGGTCAGAATGCGGTAAAAAGGGCATGCGGGGTGTGGAATCCCCGCGAAAAAGAGGAAAAAGCGCTTAAAAGGCTTGAAAATGAGCTGAAAGAGCAGCAGCAGATGACAGAAAGACTGAAAAGAGTGTGGAATCATTAATTATAACTGCGAGATGAGATAAGCAGAGAGGTGAGAGGTGAAGTGAGCCAATTCAACATTTTAACAATTGGCTTCGCCGAACTCTCAAGCTTCGCTTGCCTTCGGCAAACTCATCCTGCTCGGTTCAACGATTCAACAAATGCATCTTTGTCATTCATATTACAGCCTGAGGTACGGGGTGCTGTCAATTGAGGATCTGATAGCCACAGCCAGGAGCATGGGCATCAATACCCTTGCACTTACTGATATAAATAACAGTACGGGAATACCCTATTTTGCAAAGGACTGCGAGAAAGCAGGAATAAAGCCAGTGGCAGGCATTGAATTCAGGCAGGGAGACAGGCTCTTGTACACAGGCATTGCCAGGAACGATGAAGGTCTGAGAGAACTGAATGAATTTCTTTCACATCATAATATCACCAAAACACCCCTGCCCTTTCCGGCTCCCGATTTTAATGAAGCATATATAATCTATTCCATGGATAATTACCCGGGGCAGAAACTGAAAGAAAATGAAAGGATAAATATCACACCCTTTGAAGTAAACAGGTTGCTGAGCAGGATTAAACAACTTGACAGACATAAACTGGTTGGTTTCCAGAATGTAAGTTATAAAGATAAAGAAGGATGGGACATACACAGGAACCTGAGGGCAATAGATAATAATACACTTCTCGATCATCTCAAACCTGAACAACTGGCCGGAGAAAGCGAATATTTCATCGAGAGCAGTAAACTGAAAGATATCTACAGCAACTACCCGCATATAATCGAAAATAGCAATAAGCTGCTTAACGGCTGCAGCATATCCTTTGATGATAATGTGCCAAGGAATAAACAGGTCTTCTCCGCAAGCAGGTATAATGACAGGCTGCTACTGGAAAAACTGGCATGGGACGGAATGCAGTACAGGTACGGTAATAATAATGCAGTAGCCAGAGAAAGGATAAAACACGAGCTGGATATAATAGACAATCTGGGCTTTTCAGCATATTTCCTCATAACCTGGGATATTGTCAGGTACTCAATGGCCAGGGGATTTTACCATGTCGGCCGGGGCAGCGGTGCAAATTCAATTATTGCTTATTGCTTGAAAATCACTAATGTTGACCCGATAGATCTTAACCTTTACTTTGAGCGGTTCATAAACCCCAGGAGGAGCACCCCACCCGATTTTGACATTGATTATTCATGGAAAGAAAGGGATGAGGTACTGGACTATATTTTCAAACGATACGGCTATCATCACACATCCCTGCTGGGTACCATGAGCACCTTTAGGGGAAAGTCAATCATCAGGGAATTAGGTAAGATATACGGATTACCTAAAGAAGAGATTGACAGCCTGATTGATAATCCCGGTGATAAATCAAATCATAACAGTCTGACCGACAAGATATTCTATCTCGGAAGCAAGATTGCAGACTTCCCCAATATGAGAAGCATACATGCCGGGGGTGTATTGATATCAGAAAAGCCAATTACATGCTATACTGCACTTGACATGCCCCCCAAAGGCTTTCCCACCACACAGTGGGATATGTACGTAGCCGAGGAACTGGGATTTGAAAAGATAGACATCCTGAGCCAGAGAGGCATAGGACATATTAAGGAAAGTGCTGAAATAATCAGTGAAAACAGGGGCGTTGATGTGGATATTCATGCCATTCAGAAGTTTAAGAACGATAGTAAGGTAAAAGAATATCTTGCCAGAGGTGAGACCAAGGGATGTTTTTATATTGAAAGCCCGGCAATGCGCGGACTTCTTCAGAAACTGAAGTGCAGCGACTACCCCACCCTTGTGGCGGCCAGCTCCGTTATCAGGCCCGGTGTTGCACGCTCTGGAATGATGAAACAGTATATACAAAGGTTCCATAATCCGAAAGGCTTTAAATACCTGCACCCTGTAATGAAGGAGCAGCTCAGTGAGACCTACGGAATAATGGTCTACCAGGAGGATGTTCTGAAGATATGCCATCACTTTGCGGGCCTTGATCTGTCGGATGCCGACATTCTCAGGCGGGCAATGAGCGGCAAGTACAGGTCAAAGGAGGAAATCAGTAAGATAACTTCAAGGTTTTTTGATAACTGCAGGGAAAAGGATTATCCTGAAGAAATAACTAAAGAAGTATGGAGGCAGATCGAGTCATTTGCAGGTTATTCGTTCTCCAAAGCCCATTCAGCATCATACGCTGTTGAAAGTATGCAGAGCCTGTACCTCAAAGCTCATTTTCCACTTGAATTCATAGTGGCAGTAATAAATAATTTCGGAGGATTCTACCGTACATGGGTATATGTAAATGAAGCATTGAGATATAAGGCCGGTTTGCACCCACCCTGTGCAAATAACAGCAGGTATAAGGCAAGCATTAAGAGGAACGATATTTACCTGGGGTTCATACATATACAGAATCTTGACAGCTCTGTTGCCACGGTAATAGAAACAATAAGAGACGAAGGCGGTAATTATAAGGGTTTGAATGATTTCATAGACAGGGTACGGCCAGGACTGGAACAGACAATACTTCTGATCAGGGTCGGAGCTTTCAGTTTTACGGGTAAGAGCAAAGCCGAACTGCTATGGATGGCACATCTTATTTTGAACAGGAAAAAAACAGAAAAATCACATACCCTTTTTGATCAGCCTGTGAAAAAATACACTCTCCCGAAGCTCGAAAATCATAAGATCGAAGATGCATATGATGAGATAGAGTTACTGGGTTTCCCAGTCAGTATCAACTGGTTCGGCCTTCTCAAGACATCTTTCAGGGGCGATATCATAGCTTCAGATATGGCCATGATGAACGGCCGGAAAGTAAGGATGGTGGGCCACCTTGTAACGGTGAAATACATTAAGACAGCAAACAGGCAATGGATGAACTTCGGCTGTTTTATCGATCATGATGGACAGTTCTTCGACACAGTACACTTCTCTGATTCACTGGAGAAGTACCCTTTCAGGGGAAGCGGCACTTACCTCCTCATGGGAAAGATAGTTGAAGACTTTGGTTTTCAGCAGATGGAGGTGGAGAAGATGGTTAAGCTGCCTATCGAGCCTGATCCGAGATACTGAAGGCGGAGGAATGTTAATTTGTTAATTGGTTTGTTGACAAACGTACCACTCAATAATCCGACCTTAGCTAATCCTGCCAGGATCAAAGCTGTGAAGATCCCGGGTTCCCCTGCTGTCTTGTTCCTGTTACTCAGATAGTGTAATCATTATCCATGGATTGTCTTCCAGTGAGTTTGGGATTATCTCTTTCAGCCATTTCTTCCTTTCCGGGTATTTACTCTGTATCTGGTTATAGTAATTATCCGATTTACCGCATTTCCGGAAATCAATAAAATATGGTATTTTCAGGTCATCTCCATGATATCCGCCTCCTTCGCAGCTTCCCATCGGAAAGAAGTCAGGGCCTTTGTCAATATCATTCACAATTCTGAAATTTGAAATTGTTTTTGACGAAATATTGTAGTAAGCATAATGTATCTCCCGACCCGCCTGGAAAAAGAGTCTGAGATAGCCGGCAAAATACATTGCACCGAATTGTACGATCGAATTCTCATCATAGATGTTTTCCTGATCTCCTGTTCGAGGTTCAGAAAATGAGAAACATCTATATTATCTCCTGAACTCTCCTGCTTGGGCATTTGCCTGCAGGAAACAAGGACAGTAAGGGTGATAAGAATAATAACTTTATACTTTCTCATCGAAAACAGGTTTTAGTCGCTTTCAAAATATATTCAAAGTGAGTATATGCATTAACTACTATCAGTAAGGAAATTTACCAATTATAATTGATTGTCTGTTGATATATGGTAAAAATTTCTGGATAGTAGTTTACCTGAATGTTCTTACCTGCCGGGAGGTAATCTTCTAAATTCCCCATCCGGTCGGTCATGGGCTTCGTATCCCCGGATTCCCTTTAGTATTCAATAAGCATGGATGGGCTTTGAGTGTTGCAGAAAGATAAACTGCAAGGGGATATAAAAACCGGGCAGGGATCTTTTAAATAAAAATAAAAAGGCTTAAATTTATTGTGTCTTAATGCAATACTTTAAAAAATGGCCCCAGGAGCATTATTACAATATAAATGCAGGTCATATTCGCGTTCTTTCATGTCCCTGGCTGCAATTATATCGCTTTTCCTTCAGTCATGCATCAAAGAAACCGATGTGGAGCTGACCACCCTGTTACAGGAGCCCAAACTGGTTGTGTACGGGGTACTCGATCCTTCATCTGATAGTGTTAAGGTAATGGTAACCAAAACCTTTCCTGTAAATCCCCACCAGGGAATAGATCTTTCAGATCTGAAGGTTGATGCCACAGTGTTTCTGACGAATAGTGAAAAGACAAGCACTGCAGAAATGATACTTTTACACAGAGATGGAAATGTGTACGGATGCAGCCAGTCACAAATGGATATTATTCCGGGTGAAACTTATTATTTATCAGTAAATGCCGAAGGATTTGAAGAAGTAACTGCTGAAACAACTATTCCGGGAGTGGCTGCTGAATGGAAAGAAACCATGCTGATTGAAACCAAGGTAGATATGGATGGCTATTATATTGACGGTCATTCATTTTACGGCTCATGGTCCAAAAAAATAAACGAAAGTAGACAGTTTGTCTCCGAAATCAGCCTTATAGGAAGGTACGATGAGTCAGGATACTACATTACCAGGTCATATCATAAACTGTACACGGAATTCGAAAGTACACCCACCGATTTCATTTTTGAATCATGGCCATTCCATATTTATGAACAGGAAGACGTTGAGTACGGCAGCTGGTTTCAGGTAGAACGATATATGTTACTGGTAAGCGCTGACCAGCATTTATACGACTATATTTTATATTTCATGCTTATTGAAGGAATCAATAATGTAATGGACGGTGGATCATTCCTTGACCTTTTCAGGGGAATAACTCCCGAGTTTTCAAATATTGAAGGAGGGCTCGGGATATTTGGTAGTTATTTGACAGATACGACGATTATTTACCAACAAACGACTAACGACTAACGACGAAAGGATAAAGGCTAAAACCAATCAGACAAAAAAAAGAGATGAAAAAAGTAATTGCGCTGTTAATATTTATGATCACTGCTTTATCAGGATGTATACCTACATATAAGGGTATTAATCCAGGGATGGTGAAGTATCCTGGAGTATATGACCGGGGACAGAATGTTCACATTTTGCTTTCTGATACTTCATTCTATAACGACAGGATTAAACCAAAAAAGGAAGTACAGTTTGTTGCAGTTAAAGTTATAAATGAGGATACCCTGCCATTTACCATAAACAGCTCCTCAGTTACAGTATTCAATGATTTTGAACCGACTGAAATCATCTCTTTTGATGAATATTACAGGCATGTTAAGCATAAATCAGCAATATATATAATCGTTGGTTCCGCCGGAATAGTGATGGGTCTCGGAATATCAAACCATGGTCTCCATCCCTCATTCAAAAATCCCGGGTGGATATTGACACCTGTTTCCGGAGGTTATCTTTTTGCAGCATCCAGGGCAAACAAAAAACTTAAACATGATCTGGCTAATTATGACCTTTATAACATGAAAATAGACCCCGGCTCTGAAATAAATGGCTTTTTATGTATATCTGCGAAAGAACTGAAAAATCTAAATATCAGGATTGAATAATCATGTTACATAAACAACTGATATTAATTATCTTCTTTATCTGTTTGTGTTTCCCCGAAGGGAAAGCCCAGAATGTATTCAGTATTCTGAAAGTACATGTTTGTGATTCTGCAAGCAGTTTGCCCCTGAGAAATGCAAATGTTATGATACCTGCCGTCAGAAAGAACCTTAAAACTGACAACGAGGGAATGGTACGATTTGGCATACCTGAAGGACAGTATATATTATTCGCTGAATGTGATGATTACTATATGAAACAACTGGTTGTTTCGCTCAGAAATGACACATCTGTTTATATATTCTTACGCTCATCATTAATAAACTATGATATAGGCGAAGTAACTGTCAGTACAAACTACTTTAACAAGACGGAAAAGATCATCCCGGGTCTGGATAAGATAAAACACGCAGCTATTCAGAACCTGTCAACCATAGGTGGCGAGGAAGACCTGGTCAAGACCATTGCAACCCTTCCGGGAGTAAGCCAAGGCAGTGAGGGTTCTGCAGATATTTTCGTACGAGGTGGTTCAACGGACCAAAACATGTACCTGCTGGACAATAACATCATATACAAACCTTCCCATCTTCTCGGATTCCTTTCTTCTGCCAACCCGCTTGTCATTGAAGAAGCCAGCTTCTATAAAGCAGCTTTCCCTGCCAGATTCGGGGGAAAATTGTCATCGGTAATTGATATAAAAACACATGATCCTGCCATGGATTCACTATTTTTGAAAGCCGACATCAGTACAATATCGGCTAAAATGATTGCTGATATACCCATAGTCAAAAACAAGAGCGGGATCATGATCAGCGGAAGAACGACATACCTGGATAAACTTTACTCCCTGATTGCCAACAGGTACAATTATAACAACACAGGATTCTACGATTTGTACTTCAAGGCACAGCACAAAATAGACAGTAATAACTCATTGATGCTATGTATGTATTCTGACCGTGACTATTACAGTGATATACACAAACCAAAAGAGTTTAAGGAACAATACTCGGAAGATATACAAATATGGAAAAACAGGTTCGGAAAAATATCTTATGATCATCTCACAAAAAACAGGGCCAACATAAATATCTATACCGGCATAAGCGGCTACCAAATGGATTTCAGGGATGAAAATGTATATATGGACCCAACACTTAATTACAAAAATTATTACAGATCTTCGATTACGGATATTTCTGCCGGAATAAACTACGTAAGCAGAAAAGACAGCATAAATACGCTTGTAGCAGGCCTGGAAGCAATACATCATCTTATTGTACCCTCCAGACTCGAATATTCCTATTCGTCACCTGATTCTACCTTTACTGCCAGTAATGTAGCTCCTTCATATATGACAGAACTGAACAGTCATTTAGCCAGGAACTTTATTATTTTGGATAGATTAAGGTTAAGCACCGGTCTCAGGTTCGGTTTTTTTCATACAAAAAATTCAAACTACAGCTCACTGGAACCAAGGATCGGATTGCAATATTTAACAGGTGAATCTGCTTCATTAAAAGTTTCATGGGCGCGTACATCCCAGCCACTCCATATGCTTACCAATCCCGGCCTGGGTATGCCAATGGATATTTATATTCCCTTTTCCAGCCACTATAAGCCGGCAACAGCCGATCAGTCAGCAATGGCATACAATACACATATCAATATTTCCGGCAAAGAGTTTTATATTACACTTGAAGCTTATTACAAGAAGATGCACAATATACTTGCCTACAGAGCCGGCTACAGCTCTCATAACCTTACCTCCTACAGAACCCGGCCTGTCAGTCTTGATGATATTGTGACATCCGGTGAGGGTGAGTCATTCGGAGGAGAATTTATCATTGAGAAACCAAGCGGCAGGCTGAATGGATGGTTGTCTTACTCGCTGTCAAAAACAACTCATTTCTTCGAAGAACTCAACGGGGGCATTCTTTTCCCTGCAAAGCATCACAGGCCTCACAACCTGTCACTGGTTCTGAACTATAGTATTGACAGGAAGAATCGTATATCTGTTAATTTCAAATTTATCACAGGTGAAAGAGTTACCCTTCCCGAATATATTTTTAATATGGCATCCTTTGACTTTTCTGATGGTGATGTTTCAACTTACTGGTTGATGCACCCTGCCTACAGCAACAGTGAGATAAATGCTTACAAGATGAAGGATTTTCACAGGCTTAACATATCATATACCCACAGTTTTGAAAGAAAGAAATGGTCCGGTGCACTGGAACTCAGCATATATAATGTTTATAACAGGAGAAATTCGTATTATTATTACTTGGATGCAACTATAGTCAGCTCCACAAATAATGCAGTTATACCAACATTAAAATCAGTTTCACTATTCCCCATTATTCCTGCGATATCTCTTAAGATTGATTTGAAATAATACAGAATGCAGGATGCTGAATATGCAACCCTGACGCTCCTTTTTGTCGGTCAGGGACTACGTTTCACTCCGTCGCTAAACAACGCTAAACGCGGAACTCTGCCTCGGTTAAAACTACGGCGGATATAAACGGAACCTAGTAGTATGGTCTGTAGCGGTAAGGCATGTAACCCGGATACATATAATACGGGTTAAGACCGTTGGTAGTTGTTATACTGGCGCCAATGCGGAATCCGGGCAGAGGCATGAATTCCATTCCAAGTGTCATTGATTCGAAATCTTTTTTTCCGAACATGCCTTCGTTCATCAGTGATTTTGCATATTGACCGAAAACGGTCATCTTCTCATTAATTGAATAAATACCACTAACATTCATTATAAAATCAGAAATTCTGCCATTCTCATCGCTGTAACCCGGGTAATAACTGTTGATATATGTCCCCTCAATATTAATAACAAATTTTGAATTTACCGGAAGTAATACTGAAGGTGATATCCATGAATTAACTGTATTAAAGCCACTAAGTGAATTAAACATTACACCGGTACGTATCTGATACCTTGCCCATGAGTGGTTATCTGAAATGTCATTTTCACTCTTATCGGCATAGTATTTTTCAGGACCGGGTGCGGGCATATAGAAAATCGCTGGATTTATAAACGGGTTTTGCGCGTTTAAATTTATTCCTGCAAAAAGGATGAGTGATATGAATACCAGTTTTCGCATGATGTAAATCTAATGTATTTTAAGAATATTTCAAAATAATATTAATCATACCTGTTGGCTTTCAGCACTCCGTCTATAGATGCTATCTTTTTTATTAAACCATTAAGGATGTTTGTGTTAGGGACAAATAAATAAACTATACCTTCAAACATCCCATCATGATTTTCGTACTTAAAATTCCTGAGACTTACTTTATATGAAGTAAGCACCTCATATATTTTGGTTATCATGGCATGGTCATCGACACCGACAATTCGTATACCGGTCTGGAATGCAGGGCTCTCCTCCACTTTTGTCCACCTGGCCATGAGAACACGGTAAGGGTAGTTAGCCATAAGGTAGGGAGCATTGGGGCAATTCACTCTATGGATTTTTACCCCTTCTGTTATTGTAACAAAGCCGAATATTTTATCTCCCGGTACCGGATTACAGCATTTAGCGAGCTTATAATCCAGTCCTTCCACCTTATTATCGATAATAAGATAATCGCTGAACATGGCACCTGTAACAAGCCTGGTATCCACTTCCTCCTGTACTTTCCGGCTTATTTCCTCATTACTTCTTATTTCAGTCTTCTTTTTTTGTCCTTCATTTTTAAGGTAATCCTTAACATCCTGAAGATCTATCTTTTCGCACTGGATCTGGTAATAAAGTTCAGTGGCATTCGGTAGTTTAAAGTTATCAAGCAATGATTTCACCAGGGCATCATCATAAGTTATTTTCCAGTTTTTCAGACGTCTTACCAGCATTGCCTTACCTTCAGCTGCTGATTTCACTTTTTCCGCATTAAGTGCACTCTTAATACGGCTTTTCGCCTTTCCCGTTGCAACAAATGATAGCCAGTCCTGTTTTGGCTTCTGGTTTTTTGAAGTTAACACGGCTACCTGGTCACCATTTTCGAGAACATATTTTATACCTACATTCCTTCCGTTCACTTTTGCTCCCACGCAGCTCTCTCCTACCTGTGTATGTATTTCAAATGCAAAATCCAGCACGGTAGCCCCGGCTGCCAGGCGTTTCAAATCACCTCTCGGTGTAAAAACAAACACTTCATCTGTGTAAAGGCCGGACCTTACCTGTTCAATAAGTTCTTTATCTTCTTCATCCGCTGATTCCAGTATCTCCCTCATATGCAACAGCCACTTATCTATTGCCTTATCTCCTTCAGTACCTTTATATTTATGATGTGCGGCAAGTCCTTTTTCCGCAATATCATCCATCCTGGCAGAACGTATCTGCACTTCCACCCATTTATTACGTGGTCCTATGACTGTGGTATGCAGGGATTCGTAACCATTTGATTTAGGTAAAGATATCCAGTCTCTCAGCCTGCTGGGATTGGGCTGATACAGGTCAGTTACAAGTGAATATATCTTCCAGCAATCGGCCTTCTCCCTTTCTTTTTCACTATCCAGGATTATTCGAATGGCAAAAACATCGTACACCTCTTCGAATTCAACACCCTGACGGTTCATCTTCTGCCATATTGAATGAATTGACTTGGTGCGTCCTTTTATCTGGTATTTTATTTTTTGTCTGTCCAGCTCAGCCCTGAGTGGTGTTGAGAAATCCCGTATCAGACGGTTACGTGAAGAGGTTGTATGCTTCACCTTTTGTTCAATCATTTTGTAAGCAGCAGGATCAAGATACATCATTGCCCTGTCTTCCATTTCAGATTTCAGCTTATACAGTCCAAGCCTGTGGGCCAGTGGCGCATACAGGAAATATGATTCAGAGGCCAGCCTGAGACGCACTTCAGTCTTTGCACCCTTAAGGTTCCTCATATATTCAAGTCGCTCAACCAGTTTTATCAGTATTACTCTTATGTCATCAGCCAGGCTGAGGATGAGTTTCAGGAAATTTTCGGCTTGGTATGTTGATCTTGTAGTCTCTATATTTTCTATGTTTGCCAATCCTTTCAGAACTTTCAAAACATTGCTTCCGAAGACTTTTTCAATTTTTTTATCGTTTAAATCAATCTTTCCGGAACAATCATGAAGAATGGAAGCTATCAGGGAGGTCAGTCCAAGCCCCATTTCATCAACCACTATACGTGCAACTGACAGTGCATGTATAACAGATGATTGTCCGGTGATAGTCTTCTTATCACCAAGGCATTCTACAAGGATTTCAAGGGCTTTCCTTATCTTCCTCTGGTCATCCCCGCTTTCAATAATCCGCGATGAAGCCCTCAGTAATGACCTGTATTTGTTTTTTATGGCTGTAGTTTCGTCTTTCACGACAAGTGATTGATGTTGCTGCTGCAAAAATAATAATTATAATGTTTGAATGGAATAATGGAACCGAGCCTCGAGGATTCGGGGCGAGCTCGCGAGTCCCGAATCTTTGATTCGAGGATCCTCGAAAAGCAAGCGCTTTTCGGGACGGACTGTGATTGTGGCCGGTCCGCCGTCGCCGGAGACTTTGGCGGACAGGTGGAAGCGAGCAATGATGGAATAATGTGTTAGGAAGGTAAAGGCTAAACTAATTTATCCTTCGTGTTAATTCGTCATAATTCGCGGTAATTCGCGCCTTACCGGAAGGAGAATCCTATTCCGGCAGTGAGAACATTATAGTCGGCATATGTATAATCTGCATGGAATGTAAAAACCCCCAGTTTTATGCGTCCTCCCAAATTCAATCTCAGCCCTGAATAGTTTTTTATATCTATTCCCTCAACTTCTTCCACAACACCGGCATCGGTATATACGGGATAAGTTGTTGAAATATCTGGATCAACTGTTGGGAGTGGAATATATCCTTCTATATTCATTCTTGTTGAAGTCTTGCTATAGCCAATACCTGCATATCCTGTGAGTACAGGTAAATTGACCGAACCTATAAGTGATACATTCCAGGCTGCTACATCCACAATAACAGACTGATCACTGAAGTCGGAAAATGTATAACTATCGTAATTAATATCTGTATCGGGCTGAACACTTACAGGGATAATACCCCTCAGATTATTATAGCCCCCGAAAACTGAGATATTAACCGGCAGCATATTGAAAGCTTTAATATGCTCTGTTATGCTCTTCATAAATCCGCCACCGATAAGCCTCAATGAACCTTCTTCTATTGGTGTAGTGGGTATGTACCTGATTTTTATTTCTGAGGCCAGCGGCAATCCTATACCTGCCTGCAGCATCGGTGCCGGCACCACTCCAATTCCTGTTCCCTGCGGTGAATTAAAGTTAACCAGTTCAATTTGTGTACCGGGCATTCCGGGCACGTCCTGCATAACATGGAGGGCAGGGCCTACCTCTTTTGAACCGGCTATAGTTGGAGCCATAGTAATACCTGAGGGATTTACCAGTTCCAGCTTTGAAAAATTTATATCGGCAAGATCAAATTCCAATGCATTTGCTGGCACAAAACCTGCACTCACACTGAGTGTAACATCAAAACCTCCGAATTTATGAGGCTTTGCTGTATTATACCATGCTGAATTAAAGCCTGCGCCAAAAGCATTGGCAAAAGGTTCTATATAGGCTTCCATCAGCCTCATGCCGTCGTTGATACCGGCTTTGAAGAAATCGGCCTCAAGCTGCGCATTGGCTTTTGGTCCTGCAAGTGCAAGTAATGAAACTGCAACCAGGATCGGGTATTTTTTCAAGTTACGTATCATAGCATAATTTTTAATTAGGCTAATGTAGAATTAATGTACATAATATCAAAAAAGGAAAGGGAAATATCCATTCAGTTTTCTCATATTTCCCATGATAATTAATTCCGGTCCTGAAATTTCAAAAAGACAAATTATTTCTCTTCAATAAAATCCCGAAGTTTATCGTACTCTATCTGTGTAGCTAATTTAAAGATCTCCTCCCCGTTGAGTTTACCGGAAAGACCAAGGCATACAAGTGAGTTATTTTCTTTTAGCAGCAGCATTAAATCGCTGACATAGTCTTCATTTTCCAGTATATAGGCTGAAACATAAGCATCACTCGAATTAAAGCCGAGAATATTTTCATATTCAAAATCGTTTATTTTGCCTGTTATCCGTTGCAGCATATGGTCTGTACCATCTTCTGAATTATTCTCCCTGCTGTAAACGAGAAGTTTAACAAGGTCTATGTCTCCCATTGCTGCATTGTTGATATCATCATTCTCCATTCCTATCAGACCCATAAAAAGGGCCGGTGGTAATTTCACCATATACACGCCCTTTTCCCCTTCGAATTCGGTGAATATATCATCATTCTTACGTTTGTCAGTGCATGAGGTAAAAGACAGAAGCAGTAATGCCAGGAGGCTATAAAAAATATATCTCATAAAATCAGTATTTTACATTATCCTGTAATTCTTCAATGCCCATTGTTTTGCTTATGCTGGCAATATTCTTCAGGTCCAGGTCACCTTTAATTGAGATAAGGACATTCTGGCCTGGTCCCCCTCCTATCATCAGCAGTTCATCTATCCTCTTTCCTTTTTCCTTCACAAGGAATTTAAGATCCTTATCACTTTCCTTAACCACCATTAATTCCTCATAGCCATTTAAATTAAGGTCTTTCTCAAGTTCCCTGAAGAAATTCAGTTTATTGTTAAGTTCAGGATCATCAACAGTTAGTATACGGATTGATTTAAGGTTATTTATCACATCTTCCAACTCATCATCATCCAGGTCAACTCCCGCCATCATACTGAACATTTTACTTGAGATATATACGGTTGTAATGCCCTCGCTGCCTGCATATTTATCAAACATGGCATCAATGGGGTTTCGCTGGGCAAATGAAGAAACCGTCAGAACAATAATAAATAACAGTAGAATTGATTTTTTCATTATTTCAAGTATTTATTTTTTCCCCTTTACATTATTCTTTTCATCCATACCAAGCAGTTCAATGCTATTCTCAATATACTTCAGTGCTTTTAATTCCCCGGCAACAACATTCCTTGATTCCGGGATAAGGTTTAACCTTGATTTCGTCTGGCTTATCATTGACAGCTCTTCCATCTGATCCCTGCCCTTATTTAGATTTGACGAAACATTGTAAAGCACTTCAATAGTTTCATTATAAGCAAGTTGTGGATCGCTATAGGTGTCTTTAACCCGGCTATTATCCTCAAGTATAAACCAGAAGCTGATGATTATCAGTATAGCTGCCGCCACCGAAATGATGCTGTATAAACGCCTTTTGCCGGATATTATTTTTCTATTCCTCTCTGATTCATCGATTGAGGTCATTATCCTTTCATCAAGATCAGGAGAAGGTTCTGGTATTTCCTCATTCCCAAACAGTCCGGTAATCATCATCCTGTCTTCAGAAAATTCAGATGGAAGGTTTTCATGTTTAAGAAGTTCAAGCATTTTTTTTTCTTCATCTGCTGAAGATGATCCATCATAGTACTTTTCGAGAAGTTTTTTAAGCACTGACCAGTTCATAATTCTTTTTTTTTATTTCTAATCTGACCATTTTTCTTGCCCTTGAAAGAATTACCCTCAGATTACTTATATCTATATTCAGTTTTTCAGCTATTTCCTCATACTCATATCCATCGATATCACGTAGCTGTATAACCGAGCGGTAATTTTCAGGCAGGGTATTTATAATACCGGTAATGATCCTGAATTTTTCCATATTTTCAATTTCTTCTTCAAAGTTCATGCCCGAGGTCCTGGTATCATTTGTTCTGGTGTCATCCATGAATTCCGTTTTCTTTTTTCTCAGCCTGTCTAGACAATAGTTACGTGTCACAGTCATTGTAAAGGCCTGAATATTATTGTATTCAGTCAGTTTGTCTCGCATTTTCCAGAGCTTAAGGAAGATTTCCTGAACCGCATCTTCCGCTTCTTCTTTATTTGAAAGGAAGCGGAAGGCAAAACGGTACAGGGTGCGGCTTAAAGGTATTATATCAGTTTCAAATTCCTTCCTGGTCATAATCTGTTTAGTTACGATCAACCAGGTTATAAAAGTAATTAATATATAACTTATTTCAATCCAAAAATGTTATTATCATCATTTATGGATTCTGACATTTCTTTTATTATCTTTTCAGTCAGTTTACCTTTTATCTGAATTATTGCATTATCATCCCCACCGGCTACAACCAGGAATTCAGTAAAGATATCTCCTTCTGCTTTTACCATTATTTTCATATCGGAATCAGAAGAATTTACCCTGACCATTTCTTCATATCCACCTTTATCAAGTTCATCCATGACTAAATCATAGAAATTATCAACTTCCATATTGTCATCTTCCTGGGCAAGGATACGTATGACGGCTATTTTATCTGAATTCTTGAGAAACTCATCATCATCGTCAAACTCACCAATTAATTTAAGGAAGTTACCGGATACAGTTACTGTTACAAATCCATCCATACCCTGGTACTTATCGAAAAGCCTGTCGATAGAACTCTGGGCGCTTAATGAAATTGTAAATACTAATAATACAAGCGGTGTAATAATCCTTTTCATGATTCTTTTTTTTAGTTAAAAACTGTTTTCATAGATATGACGAATGATTTTGAGAAATATAACAGGAAAAGGCCAGGAAAAGATAAAAGACAACCGAGCCCCGAGTAATCCTTTAGATTCGAAAAATGAATAGAATGTTAGTTTTGTTAAAAAACAAGACAAACCGAAAAAGAGTTTGGGTGAACTATCCGAGTCTTTAAATTATAGATTTATGCCCCGAATAAGTCCCTTACTCTTTTAGTTGAAATGTGCCAGTTAGAATTATAAGAACAATGTCTTACTAAAGGATTTAGCAAATTCAACAATTTCGGTTTGTCCAAAC
>Ga0315544_1000134_pt1 | contig 73523 bp, 42 predicted proteins | sample SalMarSW160130MG_2_FD_202543 | JGI IMG/M metagenome (GOLD analysis project Ga0315544, IMG submission 202543) | Salt marsh sediment microbial communities from the Plum Island Ecosystem LTER, Massachusetts, United States - Salt Marsh Sediment SW1601-130 ...
TATTTGGCTACACAAGCGCTGACCAGTTCACGTTATCTACCAAGAACGACTATAGTTATTCCAATACTGGGGCTTCATTAAGCTGGAAACATTTATTTTCTTTATCATTAACAGGTAACCTTTCCCTGGTTTTTAGCCGCTATCTTTTCAGCAATACAGACAAAAACGAAGTTTCAGAAGAATATAAGCATACATATTTCATTAACCATTACGAAACTAATGCCGATTTTTTATTAGTGACTCCTTCAAATCACAGTATTGAATTTGGCAGTTCCACAATCTTCTATGATCTGAACCGTGGTGATATAGTCCCTTACGGTGAAGAATCGCTTAGGATTACTTCTTTTTTGGGAAAAGAAAAGGGAATAGAATGTGCTGTTTATATTTCGGATGAATATCAGGTTTCCCCCCGTCTTTCATTGTTAGGAGGTGTAAGGTATAGCTTTTTTGGCCAGCTTGGACCCGCTGAAATAAATGAGTATTTTTCCGGTAGCCCTAAAAACAAAAACAATATCAAAGAAACAAATACCTATAATAAAGGGCAATTAATAAAACTTTATTCCGGACCTGAATTAAGAGGTGCATTTAATTATAGGACCGGAAACAACAGCTCGGTAAAGTTATCCTATAACAGATTACGCCAGTATATATTTATGCTGAGCAATACTATTGCAATTTCACCAAATGATCAATGGAAGTTATGTGATTATCATATATCACCGGCTGTTTCGGACCAGGTATCTCTGGGTTTTTATAAGGATTTCCCAAAAAAAGCTGTAATAACATCTGTTGAGGTTTACAGGAAATGGATAGATAATATTGTGGAATATAAAGACGGGGCAGATTTTATCTCTTCTAATCCGGTGGAGATGCAAGTTCTGCAGGGCAAACAAAACACCTGGGGAGTTGAATTTATGCTCAGGAAAAACGCTGGTAAATTAACCGGATGGCTTTCATATACCTATTCACGCTCTTTAATAACTGTAGATTCAGAACATAAAGAAAACCAAATAAATAACGGTATTGAATATCCTTCGAATTATGACAGGCCACATAGCTTAAATTATATTTCAAACTTTAGATTAGGGCGTCGCTTAAGTATTTCTACCAACATTGTGTACAGCACAGGCCGTCCAATAACTTACCCTATAAGTATTTATTATTCAGAAGGTCAGCAATTTATGCATTTCTCTGAAAGAAATAAATACCGTATACCCGATTATTTCAGAATAGACCTATCCATAAACCTGGAAGGAAACCTGAAGTACAAAAAATTAACTCACAGCTACTGGATGCTAAATGTTTATAACCTTTTTGGACGCAAAAATGCCTATTCTGTTTATTATGAAGCGGAAGATGGCATAATTAAGGGATACAGGCTTTCAATTTTTGCAAGGCCTATCGTTACTTTATCCTGGAATTTTAAGTTTGGCAATTACTCAACCGAATAGAATATAAAAAGCATTATGATGCTGAAAAAATTTAATGATCACCGCAAATATAAACTCCAAAAAGTTAAAAGATTACATATCCGGATTTTACTCTTATGGCTGTTAGTTGGTACATCATTGATTTTTGCCCTTTGCATCGATCCCTTCGACCCTGATATCAATGAAGAAACAAATTTAATTACAGTAGACGGGAGTGTGATAAAGGGACGCGTAAAACAGACTATTACTATTACCCGCGCCTCTTCATTAATGGAACCGGAATTTATACCTTTAGAGAATTGCAATGTTAAAATAATTGATGATTACGGAAATGAGTTCATGTTTTATAAAGAATCGGAGGGAACATACGTCGCAGAAATTGATGATGAATTTCTACAATACAACAGACAGTATAAATTAGTTTTCAGCACACAGGAAGGGAACACGTATGAGTCTGCCCTTGAAACTCTTTTGGAAAGTGCCCCTGTTGATAGTTTTTACTTCATTAAAGAAAGTCAATACTCATCTTCATCAGAAGAAATGGAGGAAAGAGTCCAGTTCTATGTTGATTTAAAAGCTCCTGAAGAGGGAACAAGATATTACCGCTGGGAGGTTGTTGAAACTTATGAATACCATAGCCCTTATTATATAGATGGATATTATGACGGACAGGAATATTATTATTTTCCAAGGCCGTTAGATAGTTTATATGCTTGCTGGACTACTCAAAAGGTAAGTGGATTATACTCATCCAACACCATCAACCTGATTAAAAACGAAAAGAAAAAAATACCTTTAAATTATGTCGCCAGAGGATCAATAAAGTTGTCAGTGAAATACAGTTTATTAATAAGACAATATGCACTAAATGAGGGAGCATATGATTACTGGCATCAGGCTAAAGTGGAAGCCGAGGAATCAGGAGGTTTATATACAAGTCAACCGGCCCAGTCAATTTCGAATATTGTAAATATTAATGATAAAGAAGAAAAGGTATTAGGTTTCTTCTGGGCTTCCTCACGCTCGGAAAAGCGGATATTTTTTGAAGAGCCTTCTCAATACGTAAAACCATTTGATTACTGTGTTCTGGATACGCTTGACACTGTTTATCCCGGGCCTGGACCTTACCCTATCTATTTTACTTATAATCCTTTAACCGACACCAGGAAGACTGCCAATCAGGAATGTTTCGATTGCACTAAGAAGGGTGGTTCACTGGAAAAGCCTGATTTCTGGTAATTGAAGATTAATACTTTTATCAGTATAATGTAGGTTTTATAATATTTTTAGATTAACAAAAACACAACTAAACAATTATAATAAGAATACATGATAAGAATAATATTTTGTTACATATTACATCTTATTGTTACTTCTGATATAACTGGCCAGGCTCCTCAGGGTTTTCAACCTGCGCAGTATAATATGCCCACTGAATCAGGAGAGAAAATTCAACTGTTTACTGACAGGTCGTTCTATTTTGTGAACGAAAAAATACTTTTTTCGGCAAATTATATATATGATTATGGTATTGCATTTCTGGATTGGAGCACTGTACTTTATGTAGAACTTATAAGATGGAATGGGGACAAACTGGCACAGGGAAAGTTTCCGCTTAGCAAAAACGGGTCCTCCGGTTTTATTGAAATCAATAAAGATGTAATTACAGGCAATTACTATCTCAGAGCATATACAAAATGGATGCGCAATTATTCACCGTATAAATACGCTTATATACCTCTCACAATTATAAATCCATTTGAAACAAAAACAGATATCGGCCCACCTGAGGATGATACCCTGCAGAGAGTTTTTTTACATAGTTTAAATAGTGGCACAAGAGGCATTCTTTGTTCAACATCGGGGAAAAAATATAAAAAAAGACAAAAAGCCGAACTGGAATTGATAACTAAAGATGTTGATCCCAATCATATTTATAATGTCTGTATTACAATAGTCAGGATTGGAACAATTGATACAATCACTGCTACTGTCAAACAAGACGAATCAAACAGAATCCTGGCCCCGAAAAAAGTTGAATACCTCCCGGAAATAAGAGGTATTTCTGTTTCAGGCAAGGTTATGGATAAAGATAGTCATAAACCATTGGAAAACGCTACTGTAAACCTTACCACACCTGTAAGCGGATTATATTATGCAGGGTATAATACCAGCCGTGACGGTAAATTTTTATTCACATTTCCATTTATGCAGGGAAAACATGATTTTTATATGGGGCTAACAAAAGTTGACACCATAGAAGCTGAGATACTAATTGACAATGACTTTTGTGATGCTCCGGTAGCCCTGCCCTTCATACCGTTCGAACTGAATGATTTGAAAAAAGAACTTGCCCGTGAAATGATGATTAATATGCAGATAAATCAGAAGTATCTATCGGAAGATATTTCTTTAATGGATAAAGAAAAGAATTTCGAGGAACACAAGGTCTTTTACGGCAGCGCACAAAGCATAATCTACACAAAAGATTATATCGAACTACCCAACCTGCAAGAATTCTTCTTTGAGCTAATACCCGAGGTGACAGTATTGTACTCGAAAAGAAAACCACATTTAAAAATTAACAAACCAACAAGCCTGACTTCCTATCCCCCTCTCATATTAATTGACAATATACCGGTAGACAATAATGAGGAACTTCTTAAAATTACAACAAACAGAATAGAGCGGATAGAGTTAATAAACCAGGGATATACCAAAGGCAACATGTTGTTTAACGGGCTGATTAGCATATACTCAAAAAACAATGATCTTGCAGGTATTGAATTACCAGCAAACAGCATGTTCTTTACTTATAACTTATTTTCAGATGAAAGTTACTATCCAGCTGATTACTGGAAAAATATTCAAAATTTAAGAATACCTGACAGAAGAAATTGCCTTTACTGGCAACCTGATTTCAGATTAACTTCCGGTAAAAAGTCGGTAATTTCCTTTTATACATCAGACAGTAAAGGTGATTATATAGTCTTTGTGCGAAGTAAGAACAGCAAGGGAGAAACTGAAATTTACGGCACCTGCTTCTTTTCAGTTGATTAGTTATTCTTAAGTTTGCTTCCTGCGCTCATAAAACTTATAGTGTCCTCCTTAACCTTATCCCTCACTCCTGGAACCAGAGTGCAACTATTTGAAAATTTTTGAGTATAAAAAATCAAATGAGGCTGTTTTAATTATAAAGAAAAATAAAATTATTATTCTACATTTGCTTTCATACAATTTCTTCAAAAATAACACGAGGATTTATCATTCTTATTTATTGACAAAATCTGCAAACATATTTACAGACTAACAAAATTATCATTCATGAATAAAAAAAAGGTATTAACCGCGATCAAAGCATTAATTATTATATGCTTAATTTCCACTTGCAGCATTTATTCCCAGACATGGTATGAGACTGCTGAGCAACGAATTGATACCATTCGCAAAGGAGACTTTACTTTACGTATCACCGATACATTGGGCAATCCTTTTACTGATTCGGTAAATATTCGCCTGAGAAAACACGAATTCCCCTGGGGAAACACGATAGACTTTTTTGATAACTCACCCCTTTCAAAATGGAAACAGGCTGCTTTATTAAAATATTATAACTCCGGAGTAGTGGAAAGATTTAAGTGGCCATACATTGAAGGTACTCCAGGAAGTATGAATTATTCAGAAGTAGATTTTGTATATGACTGGGCAGAGAAAGTCGGCTGGGACATTCGTGCACATACACTGATATGGGGAGGTAATAGCTATGGGAAGATGCCTTCGTGGACATGGAACATGGGGGGTCAGGAATTATATGATGAATGTGAAACACATATCAGGCGGGAAGTAAGTCGGTATAAAGGTACAATAAAGGAATACGATGTAATAAATGAACCTTTACACGAAACCTGGCTCGCTGATAATGCAGGTGATTCCATAAACTGGAATGCCTTTAAGTGGGCTGACCAGGAAGATCCTGATGCCCGTCTGTTTGTAAACGAATATAATGTTATAGTATGGGGCACATACGGATTTATCGATGAAGTTCAGAATATGATTGACCATGGCGCTCCTATTGATGGAATTGGAGTGCAGGGGCATATGGAAGACTGGATCAACTGGAATGATGTGAAAACAAAACTCGATGCAGTGGCTGAACTGGGCCTGCCAATAAAGGTTACAGAGTTCGACATGAAAATTGACCAATACGGTGTAAATGATCAAAATATGGCCAATTATTACGCGACAATGATGCGTACATGCTTTTCACATCCTGCTGTGGAAGGTTTTATATGGTGGGGATACTGTGATCCGACTTACAGAGAAGGCTCAGGTATCTTTTCAGAAGACGGAAGTCCGAAAATTGCTGCTGATACTGTTTACCACCTTATCCATGAAAAATGGTCAACAAATATAAAAACTATGCCTGAAGTTAATGGTACTGTCCAGTTTCATGGTTTTTACGGGGATTACAAAGTATACTTAAAATCAGGTGATGAGAATGTGGTTATTACTGCTTCATGCCTTAAAGCTGATGGCGGACAGGAAATTGCAGTCAGTCTCACTGATGCTGTACTTGAATCTCCCCATCTGTTACAAATAAATCATAACTTTGACGGGACAGTAGTTTATCTTTATTTCGATAAAGAAATGCAGGATCCCTACTCCCATATTTCCGACTTGGTTGTTATTTGTCCACCAATATCTATAGATATAGATTCAGTCGTACTGGATGCTGAAGACAATAAAATAGTTGAGATTTATTTAACCTCTAATCTCAAATACAATACCTATTATTGCTTTACTTACGTACCAGGATCCTGGGGATCAACAGACGGGGCGTTACTCGATGCTACAGGTCCTGAGACAATGATTAATAAAATACCCGGTTGTATAAGTGCACAGACTACTGTTGAAGGAGATGCTGTAGAAGTATTTCTAAGTGAAGCTGTCAGCGATCCGTCAGGATCGCTCGCAGACTGGCAGGTACGCACGAGCTCTGGTTATGCGGAATTATTAGGTATCGATTGCAAACCGGGAAATGATTCGGTTTTGGTCATAACACTGGCCAGTCCAGTATCATCAGGCGAAAATGTAAGAGTATATTATAACCGGGGCACACTAACCGCAACCAGCGGCTACTGGCTGGATGATATTAACGTGAGAGTTGAAAATATGGTCCCTTCAGCAATAACAAATAATATAAATGAAAATTTTAAGGTGTATCCAAATCCTTTTTTGAATGAACTAAATTTAGAATGCAATGAATGTGAATATTTTGATGAAATTTTGATAACGGATGTTCTGGGAAGAGAAGTTAAACATCTGATAAATCCTAATCCGGTTCATGTTGTGATTAATTTAAACGGACTGGAAAAAGGGATTTATATTCTCCATCTTAAAAAAAGCGGAACCATAATAACTAACATAAAAATCTCAAAAGAATAACATTATTCTTACAATTCTCTCTTTATTTTCAATGCATCGCCTGTATCCTCCATTTCAAAGATATGGGGCCGTGAATTGCGGTTATTGGGTGCATGAAGTACCATCATCAATTTCCCGTCAAAGGTTTCAAACAGCATTCCGTGTCCTCCGTCATCGCTATAGAGCGGATCGGACTGCTGTATCCACAGCCCGGCCAGCCTGCCTGATTCTGAAAAAGCAACTCCTTCAGTATATCCCCCTTCACCGTAACTTGCCCAAATCATCATTAATTTACCGTATTTATTTTTCCAGAGGTACGGTCCATCTGTTACAAAACATCCTTCAGTCCTGGATGCCAAAACCCAGGGGCCGGCATTTCCCCTGAACATAAGTACGGGTTCCCCAATGGTCTCTGAAAGGTCATCTTTCAATTGCATATACTCCATGGTTCCATTTGAGATCTGAACCCATTCATGGGCATACACTATATAAGGTTTTCCATCCTCAACCCACAATGTGGCATCCAGAGTCATCATGTCCATAGGTAATGTTGAATGGTTCTGAAATGGCTTAAAAGGTCCGGTTAACGAATCACTCACCAGAATTTGAGATCCCCTTGTAACCCGTGGCCTCCAGTTGGGCCACTGCTCATCAAACTTATTATTGGTATTGAAAGTTAGGAACAGGTAGTATTTCCCTTTATAGAAATGAAGTTCCGGAGCCCAAATATTTACTATATCAATTTCGCCCCAGAAGTTATCGGGAATTTCAAAAATCGTCCTGGGATCTTCCCAGTGAATAAGGTCTTTACTCCTATAGGATAATACAGCCCTCCCTCCCGGACCTATCATATAGTAATACCCGGAAGTGCTGTCAGGGAAAATACATACATCGCGCCAGTGCATGTCATATAGTTTAACTTCCTGCGGTTTATCTGGTCCGAATTGTGCATTCACCCGCGCCGGCAGAATTGATATCAAGATTACTATCAATACAAATACTATTTTTTTCATAATGAGTTTAATTTACGAGACACTTATATTCTAATCCGTTTTTTAACCGGTACGATATGAAATATCTGTCAATATAATAAGCATTCCCTCAGACAGGACAAAAAAAGCAAAATACCGGCCATAAGTGAAATAGTCACCACTCCCGTATAAAATAGTTTTACCGATATTCTTTTGCTTATCAGTTTACCAAGCTGGATGCTTAATATAAGCACAGGTAATGATATAAAAAATATCTTAAAGGTAATAACATGTACAATCCCTATTTTAATATAATCGGCCATAGCTACAGATGCTGTTATAATACTGAACCATGCGAATGTAGATCTGAAATTCTGCGTATCAAGTTTTAAAGAAGTTAAAAATAAAGCCAGAGGAGGACCGCTCACAGATAAGCTACCTCCTAAAAAACCGCTGATAGTACCGGCAATAGCGTTTCCCCTCTTTAACTTTCTTATTTTAAAACGATAACCGGATAAAAACATTACAGATAAAACAATTAAGACAACGGAAGCCATTAATTTTAACCATTGCTCAGGTAAAAATTTTAACACAACACTGCCACAAACAATTCCTGCAACCCCTGTTACTGATAAAAGAATTATGCTTTTTTTAATTCTTAACTGGCCGGACTGCAAAACAATTTGCACTGACGAAAACAAATTGAATAACATGATAATGGGAATGAGGGCTTTTATGGGAATAAAATAAACAAGCAGTGGAAGTGAGAAAAGGGCAAATCCAAAGCCGGTTGTGCCCTTAACAATTCCGGACAAAAAAATGATGCTTAATATGATTATCCATATTGTAACTGTCATAGAGATAATTTGCTGTTAAATATTCTGATTTTGATCTTTCTGAAAAATAATTCGACTAATGTTGCACCTGCAATAACTGCAAGTGTACCATAAAATGCTGGCTCCAATCATTGTTCCCACTGCAATAGAGACTACTTCTGCTAATCCAAGTTTCTTTTCCTTCATCATCTTAACTTCAGGTTTTAAACGAGGAATCTATATTCCCTTTTTACAGTGAACCCTTTTCAAGAATCTTTGCTGCTTTTAGAGGAATTATTTCAGGAGCCTCAGACCCTAGACCTATAATATGAATAAATTGTTTCAATTCTCTTGAGTCTTTTTTATTTACCAATTCCGATAATACATGATGTGCACCCTTTCTTAAATAGTAAGACATGCCATTTGCGACCAGTGCTTCCAGAAGTGGTTTGATACTGTATCTCCCAATCCTGATTAATGCCTCGGCAGCAATCCAGCGTATTTCACTTTCCCTGTCCTCCAGCATATCTATTGCCCCCTGAATAGATGATTTATGAGCGATCATCTCCACAACTTTGATGGCCTCTTTGCGGGTTGTTTTATAATTTGATTTCATCAATTTATGCATCACCGGAAGTATTTTTTCCCCTTCTTTTACAAAATTCTCCTTTACCTCAATATGCTTTTTATAGTTATTGACATCAATCAAACTAAATAAACGAGTTAAGATTCTGTGAGGAAACCCAAATTTCCTCAATTCATTTCTTTTATTTAACATTAAGCTCATGATCCTGTATATATATTAATTCTTGAATTTTATCTTTGAATGATCCAGTATACTATAAACCTGAACTTTTAAATAGTCGGTAATGAAAAAAGCAACCAAAGCATAACCCCAGACAAACAGTGCCAGTTTCCAACTCAGAGCAGGCAGTAAGAAACCGTAAACAACAATAAAAGTGGCAATAATTTGCGTTATGATTACTGCAAACAATAGCGATTTTGCAGGTCTGACAGTCCAGAAGTGTCCTTTGGTACGGGCTACAAACACAGTAAGATGACCAGCCACAGAAAGTTTCAGATAGATAAAAGATTGAAGAGTTTCATTACTCATGTGAAAAACCTCCTTACCGATAAAAAAGATACCGAACGAACTGAAAACGCCAATAATTCCAAGAACAGTTGAAATGCCAATGGTGTTTCTCATATTCCATCTGTCGGGTGTTGCAGAAACCTTTACGTTATCAAAAGCTATTGCCATAATAGGGGCATCATTTAATAAAGCAAGTAAAACGATCATCAGGGTTGTTACAGGATAAAATTGAAATGTAATAATTGACAGCGTTATGAAGAGAAGTACACGTATTGTCTCGGAAATTCTGTAAATTGAATAATTTCCCATGCGTTGAAATATTCTACGGCTTTGCCTGATCGCATCAATAATAACAGACAGGCCAGGTTTAGTCAATACAATAGAGGCAGCGGATTTGGCTGCGTCAGTAGCACCTGAAACAGCGATTCCTGCATCTGCTTTTTTCAAAGCAGGAGCATCGTTGACTCTATCACCGGTCATTCCAACTATATGTCCCTTTTCCTGTAGTAATTCAACAATATCGTATTTGTGTTCGGGAAATACCTGCGCGAATCCATTTGAATTCTCTATTAAACGTGTAGCTTTGCGATCATCCAGGGCCAATAGTTTATCTGCAGGTATGATATTTTGTCCCATACCCACCTCTCCGGCTATTTGTCGTGCTATCGCAGTATGATCACCAGTAACCATCTTCACTTCAACCCCCATTTTTTGTGCCTGTTTAATCGTATCCGCAGAATCAGACCGAGGGGGATCATATAATGGTATCAATCCAACATATTGCCATTTATTTTTTGAACCGACATGAGCAACGTCCAGTGCTCTGTAGCCTTTTTTGGCAAATTCGACGACGTTATGGTTAACTTTTGATTGTAACGATTGATCATTGCTAACAAGTGAAAGAATTACCTGTGGTGCTCCCTTTGCAACCTTGAATATATTATTCTTTTCATCGTGTACACTTGCCTCCGTGTGTTTGGTAACAGGGTCAAAAGGCTTAAAATTTTCTATGGTATAATTTGTTAATAAATCCTGTATTTCAGAAATTCCTGATGATTTCTCCAGAATAGCGCTGTCTATTGCATCCAGGTCTTCAGCATTTGAGGCAAGTGAGGCAAACAAAAGAACTTGATTTTTTGTGAAATTGTCGAATGGAACCACATCAGCTATGGTAAGTTCATTTTTGGTGATAGTGCCTGTTTTATCGGAACAAAGTATGTCCATTCCTGCCATTTCTTCAATGGATGCAAGCTTGCTAACAATGGCCTCTTTCTTTGCCAATGCTGCTGCACCGACAGCCATAGTTACTGATAACACTGCAGGTAAGGCTGCTTCCTCGCTTTCCAGTCCGTTCTGGGAAGTTCTCAGTTCCTTGAAAAGATCCTCTGCAGATCGCTTTTTAAATTCTTCAACTGATGGTGTCATACATTGTTTTCTTGGTTAGTAATTGAATCTATTTGGAAAATGGTATAAGTGTATAACCAAATTAATTTGAATAAGATTTATTATATCTCTACAAAATAATTAATATTAAGGGTCAGATGCGTTTTCGAATCTCATCTATCTCTTAAATAACCACAATAAAATAAAGTTAAGACAAATTAATTAAATAAAGTGACTTTCATACATTAGATTATTCTTCTATTTCACCAAAATAATATATTTTTACTGTATATAAATCACATATTCAGAAGCCAATTATGAAAGCTCTGGTTATTTAAATTGAACGCAACTTTTATATAACCTTCGCACTAACTAAACTAAACAAGATTATGAAAAAAAGACCACTACCAAATTGCACCGGCATGGAACGATGCCGGCTGAAAAAGACAAAGCTGGCTGCAAAGCTAACACTCTTGTTAGCTGTATTGTCTATAGGTAATTTAATGGCAGAGGATATTCATCATATCACTCAAGACCGGACAATTACAGATTCTCCTGTAATAAAAGAGCAGTCTGTGGCTGAAAAAGCCCAGGAGGTGAATATTCAGGGAACAGTTACTGATGCTACTACAGGTGAACCATTACCCGGTGTTAATATTGTAGTAGAAGGTACTACTTTAGGAACCATGTCAGATGTTAATGGTAACTACTCTGTAACTGTTCCGGATACTGAAGCTACACTTCAGTTTTCTTTTATTGGTTATATAACAGAGAGTATTACTGTAGGTAATCAAAATGTTATTAATGTGCAACTCATTCCGGAAATTAAAACACTGGAAGAAATAGTGGTAATCGGGTATGGTACAACTACCCGTAAGAATTTTACAGGTTCAACAACCACAAAGAAAGTTGAAGATTCCCCTTTGGCCCTGATCCCTAATACCGATGTAATGGATGTTTTAAGGGGAGTTGTGCCTGGCATGTCCGTTTCGCAGCAACAAGGCGCCGGTCAAAGCCCTGAACTTTTGATCCGTGGGCAGAAATCTATTAAAGAAGGAGTTAATGATCCATTAATTGTATTAGATGGAGTTATCTTCATGGGAGCTATTCGTGATATTGATCCTTCAACGATCGAAAGCATTACCGTGTTGAAAGATGCAGCTACTGTTGCCGCATATGGCTCACGTGCAGCCAATGGAGTGATCATGATTAACACTCAAAGGGGTAAAATTGGTAAACCTGTTATCAGTTTTAAAAGTTCTTATGGTATCTCAAAAGTAATAAACAAAGCTGATGTTTTAAGCCCGGAGGACTGGATAAGAAAGATAAACCTTACACTGGGTTTACAGGAAGATGCGGACCCAACAAGCTGGATGTCGGATTTTGAAGATAAAAATTATGAAAATAGTATAACAACCGACTGGCAGGATTATTGTGAACATACAGGTCACACTCAAAATCACTCCCTATCTGTATCCGGAGCGACCGAAAAAATGGATTATTATGTCTCTGGTTCTTACGTAAAAACGGAAGGTGTATTAGTAGGTGATGATTATGACCGCAGAGCTGTTACTGCCCGTTTAACCACTGATATTACAGATTGGCTGGAAGTTGGCGGCAACGTTAATTATAGTTTCAATGATTATTCAGGCCCAACGGTTTACGATATCTACCAGGCTATCCGTTTAACCCCCTACGGCCGGATTTACCGGGATGAAGAAAAAGGTTTGCTAGAAAAGTTCCCTGCAACGGAAGGTCTTTGGAGGGTCAATCCGTTATGGGACGTAAATAGCGGCACTATTGATGACCATGACGTATATTACACAACGATTCTTAATGGTCACACAGTGATTAAATGTCCATGGATAAACGGTTTAAGCTATCGTTTAAATTATTCATATACCAACCGGTCAGAAGAACGCGATTATTTTACCCATGAAGGATTTTATATTGCTGAAGGGGTTTCCGATGATCGTTATTCTATTGAAAGCATGGCCAGTTCTTTACCCAATGCCAACGGGTACAACGGACGCGGCAGCAAAGTTGCATGGATTTGGGACAATATCATTAACTATAAGCGCTTGATTGGAAAACATAATTTCGATATAACAGGTGTCTATACCCGTGATTATTATCATTTCAACTATCAAAGGCATACAGGCAGAGATTTTTCCGAAATGGGAAATACAGCGTTAGGTTATGATGGGCTGGTTTATGCAGGAACTCAGGTAATAACTTCTTTATATGACACCATCAGAACAAATATAGGTTATCTTGGTCGTATCAACTATAGTTATGATGATAAATACCATCTGTCAGCTTCTGTAAGGCGCGATGGTGCTTCAGTATTCGGAGCAGATAACAAATGGGGGGTATTCCCATCCGTTGGTGTTGCCTGGACTATTACCCGGGAAAGTTTCATGAATAATATCAACCTGATTGATTATCTAAAATTGAAATTCTCATGGGGAATCAATGGGAACCATTCCGTAAGACCTTATCAAACTTTATCTACCCTTTCATTGGGGCAGGATGGAGGATATGCCTACACATTTGGAAATACATCAGAACTTTATTGGGGACAAAGGATTGACCATATAGGCAATACCTATTTGAAATGGGAAGAAACCGCAGCGATAAACGGTGGTTTTGAGTTAAACATGTTCAATAACCGTATTGGCTTAAATATGGATGCATATTTTTCCAAAACAACAGATCAAATATTCAAGCGAACCATTCCTGTAATGGGAGCTGGTATTACTGAAATTGATGCAACTATTGGTCAGATAGATAACAAGGGGATTGAAGCGACCTTAAATACCCAGAATATAAAGAATAGTAATTTCGAATGGAATTCTTCTTTAATTTTTTATATGAACCGGAATAAATTAGTTGAATTATATGGTGATGGAGAGGATGATATAAATGCAAACCTGTTTATTGGCAAATCTTTAGGTGGCATTTATGGATATGAAGAGGTTGGCATTATACAGGAAGAAGGTGACGAGGATTATTTGAGTATTAATATAGGAGTTCCCGGTGATGTAAAATTCAGGGACATAGATGGCAATGATACAATCAATGAAAAAGACAGGCATATTTTAGGTTATGAAAAAGAAAATTTCCGTTTGTCATTTGTCAACACCTTAAAGTATAAAAACTTTGAATTATACACTTTGATAACCGGTATCTTTGGAGGAAAGGATTATTATAAAGCCATCAATCTTTATGCGTATCGTAGTATGACTGATGTTCCGTGGGATAATAATTTTGATCACATCTGGTGGACTGCAGAAAATAAAAGTAATACATATCCCAGGGTAAACTATGCCAATAATGATTTTACACCTCTTCAAAGCCGTTCATTTGTAAGGTTACAAAATCTCAGCCTATCCTATAGTTTCAATCAGTCATGGATAAAAGAACTCCATATCGATAATTTAAAGTTATATATATCAGCAACCAACCTGTTTACTATTACCGGTTGGGAAGGGGGTGACCCGGAAACCGGGCAGACATTGAAATATGATGGATATGGTTATGGATATCCGCTTTCAGCTGTTTATTCAATGGGTATTAATTTAACATTCTAATTTAATTTTAATAGTATGAAAATGAAAACAAAAATATATTATATCGCGGTTATAATTTCTTTTCTGATTTTTATGACCACATGTAATGATGATGAGTTTCTTGAAGAAAACCCGTCTACATTCTACACGATTGAGAATTCATTTAATACACTTTCCCAGGTGGAAGCTAGTGTTACAAACATGTATCTTCATATCCGTTACTGGTTCCAGTTCAATTATTTGATGAAAGGCTCCGGAGCAGATTTACTGGATGTTCCGTTTTGGAGAGGCAGTGGTAATGGAGATTCAAATTTTAGTTTATGGTCGCCGGACTATCAACCGGTGGAAGATATCTGGAATGCATTTTACCAGTTAGTTAGCTATGCTAACCAGACCCTGGAAGGTGTTGAGGTGGGAAATATTACCTGGCCCGATGAAGAGGATCGTAATTACATAATATCACAGGCTAAATTTTTCCGGGGTTTCGCATTTATGACTTTAGGGGAATTATTTGGTGGTGTACCTTTGGTAGATCAATTATATACCAACCCTAAATACGATTTTGTTCGCTCAACAAGGGAAGAAACGTATCTGTTTGCTATCAGAGACCTGGAGGACGCTTTGACCGGAATGCCTGATTATCCTGAAGAAGCCGGGCGTGTGGCAAAAGGGGCAACTTACCATTATCTGGCAGAAACGTACCTTGCACTGGCAACTGAGTTGGGAAACGATAAAGCTTACCTGGATGCCTCAATTGAAAATGCAACAAAAGCCATGGAACTTCACTCATTGATGACAAGCCGTTTTGGCAGTCGCGCTACCCCGGGTGGCGCCCCTAATGTGAACGGTATTGCTGCTTATTATGAAGATGGCAATGTCTTTTTCGATCTTTTTCAACGGGGCAATCTTGATTATGAAGAAGGAAATACAGAAGCCTTATGGACCCTTCAGAATGATTACGATGCATATCTTGCACATCCGGATAATAATAATCCTAATGATAATTATTTGAATTATCCTCGTTATTTATCACCTGTTCCGCGAGATGCAAATTGGAATTCGACATATAAAGAAACTAATTCCTCTCCATGGCCCGAAAAAATAGATGCCTATGTTGGAGGGCGTGGTGTTTCATTTTACGCACCTACTGATTATGTGCAAAATGTAGTATGGGAAGGCGATTACTGGGACGATATGAGAAACTCTCCGGTTAATATTCGCCGTGTTCTTGTATGTACTGACACTGCTTCTTCCTATTACGGTGATACTGTTACCCTTGATATGCTGGATCAAACCACGCTTGAACGTTTATATCCAATCTGGACAAAATTTGCACCGATCGATGACTGGGGTTATGAAGACCTTGCAAATGGGGGCAACAGAAATGCACAGCTCCGCACGTATATATACCAGGATGATTATGCATGCCGCCTTGCCGAAACATATCTTATACGTGCAGAAGCCCATTGGCGTGATGGGAATTCGGCAAATGCCGCTGCCGATATAAATGTACTCCGTAACCGTGCACAATGTTCTCATCTTGTAACAGGAGCTGAAGTTTCCCTGGACTTAATCCTTGCCGAACGCGTACGCGAACTTTTTGTAGAAGAAAGACGGTGGTGTACATTGTTACGTATTGGAGGGACAGTTGCAATCGATCAGATTGCCAAATACTCATATTTTGCAGGTTCCGAAAACACTTACTATCTGGGAGCCAGCGCTGTACCTTCAGGCTGGAACCTGTGGCCGATACCTCAAACAATAATTCAGGCAAATTTGGATGCAGTTCTTGAACAAAATCCCGGTTGGGAATAAATAGATATTAAAAGTTATTAAACTTTAACCTGGAGGCTGTCTCCAAAGGGCGGCCTTTTTGTATTTTTGTCGGGGTGGTGAGATTACTCACTAGCTTTGCTCGCTTACGAGATCGCTTTGCTAAGTTGCTCCCTTCGGTCACGATCTCGTTCGAGTCTATCCAAAAAGAAAAAAGGATCCATTTGAGTTTGGTAATCTGCAGGGATAATACGGCACCCATATAAATAAGTGTTAAAATTGCATTTAAGATAATAATAACCTAATGAAACCCACCAAAATTATTTAAAAAAGTTTATGAAAGCTTTACGAAAGTTTAAATAATTAATTATATTTGTCTTGTTACTTTTCGAAAACTAATCATTGATCTAATTCTAAATATACTATTCTTATGATTAAAGCACTACAAAAAGCAACTTGCCGCTGGTTATTCTTAATAATAACTTTAATGTTTATTACCCAGGTAAACGGGCAAGTAGATGTGAGTGGAAAAATAATTTCTGCTCTTGACAATTCACCTCTCCCTGGAGCAACAGTAATGGAAAGAGGAACCTCAAATGGTGTTGTAACAGATCCGGATGGAAACTATAAAATTACTGTAACCAACCAGGATGCAGTATTAGTTATTTCTTATATGGGATTTCTAAAGGAAGAAATGCCAGTTAATGAGCAGGCAATCATTAATGTATCCCTGGTAAATGATTTATTAAGCATGGAGGAAGTTGTAATTATAGCTTATTCGGAAAAATCAAAAACTGAAATATCCAGTGCAGTAGTATCTTTACGGGCAGAGGATATTAACCAGGTAACTGTTAATAGTGTTGAGGACATGCTCATAGGCAAAGTTGCCGGTGTGCATGTACAAACCTCATCAGGTCAGCCCGGTGAAAGCAGTGATATTAGAATTCGTGGGGTTGGCTCAGTGTTTTCCCCACAAAAACCACTGATTGTTGTAGATGGTATAATTGGAGGCTCGTATAACCCCAACGATATTGAAAGTATTTCTATTCTTAAAGATGCGGGTGCTACAGGATTATATGGATCTGCGGCAGCTTCTGGCGTAATCCTGATTAAAACAAAAAGCGGAAAACCAGGTAAACCAGAGATTAGGGCACAGATAAAACGAGGTATTAAACGCCCTGAATTCGGAAACTATCAAATGATGAATACTCCCGAATTGTATGCATATCACAAATTCTTATATTCACCTGCCTTATTCCCCATTGCACGCCCCGATAGTTTGTTAAACTATGATTTCGATTGGGTGAATAATTCTTACAGACAATCAAACATAACCTCTGTAAACGTTTCTGCATTGGGCAGCAGTGAGAAAACAAACTATTACATATCTGTTGACTATTTGGATGATAATGGAACACTAAGAGGCACAAATTATGATCGGCTAAGCATTCGTTCTAACATAAAATACCAATTGAACAAAAGGCTTAATATCGGTTCAAATATCGTATTAAACCATAGTAAAAGTACATACGCTAACTGGAATATGTCAGAAGGTGTTTTCAGGCTTCAACCCTGGGATCAGCCTACATATCCTGATGGAGAACTAGTTTATGATGTTGCTGATGCCGGATGGTTATCGAATCTTATTAGCAATCCTTATCATTCTGAGCAATATAACAGGGAGGGTGGATACGATATAGACGGGTCCGCTAATTTTACCCTCGATATAAAAATATTCGATTGGCTTAAAATTGATTCCTGGACGACCCTTGGTATGGGGTATGGTAAATTTGAAATTATTTCTTCACCCAAAAGCTATGAAGGTGCTTCAGATGGAGGAAGAATAGAAAATGACATCTATTTGGACCAATCTATCAGTAATACCTTTCTTCTTAAGTTTAGCAAAGAATTCGGGTCACACGGACTCGATGGTTTGGTTGGAACAGAAATTGGAAGCTATAAAAGTGAACGAGATATTGGTGGTGAAGCTGTTGGATTTTTAGATGGTCAGGTGGTAATGGGAGTTGCCGGTGCTCAGGTAAAACCCTTAGGAACCATTGTTGAATCAAGAGGTGTATCACTGTTATCACAATTAAATTACAACTTCGCCAAGAAATATTTTGCGACTGTCTCATATCGACGTGATGGGAACTCTAAATTTGCTCCCAAAAATAAATACGCATCCTTTTTTACATATGCAGCTTCATGGCTCGTTAGTAATGAAGAGTTTATGAATCAACTTGAGTATATTCACTATTTAAAAATCAGGGCCAGTTACGGTGCTGTAGGAAATTCATCTTTCCCTGACGACTCATACTATCCTTATTTTCCATCATTTACAGCAGCCGGGGTATATAACGGACAATCATCTTATTTTCCGGAAGTGCCGGGTAATTACAATTTAACATGGGAAACCAGTAATCCACTTAATATTGGTGTCGATTTTGGCTTTATAAACCGAATAGAAGTAAACTTCGATTTCTACGACACCAGAACTAAAGATCTGCTGTTTATGAACCCCCTTCCTTCTTCACAGGGTTATCAATTCCAATGGGCAAATGTTGGCGAAATTAGAAACACAGGCTATGAAATAGCAATAAATGCAGCTGCAGTTAAAACAAAAAACATAACCTGGAATTTAAATTTTAATATTTCATCTAATAAAAATAAAATGGTGGCCCTTTCTGATAAAGAAGGTGTCACTGAAATGATAATTAGCAGAGGTGATCCTACTCAGATTCTTATTGTAGGTGGAGGAGCATTTGACTGGTACATGCCGAAATGGCTTGGTGTTAATCCTGACAATGGAGAACCTCTCTGGGAAGACATAATTTATGATGAGAATGGCAATGAAATTGACCGTGTAGCAACAAATATTTATACTGATGCCGCCGAAGATTACCAGAATATGGGGTCTCCATTTCCAGATTTCTCCGGAGGATTCGGAACCTTCTTTTCTTATAAAGGTTTTTCACTTAATGCTGCCTTTTCATATTCTTATGGTAATAAGATATACCACTCAAACCGTCAGGAAGTTGATAATGATGGTGAAAACATATCAGTAAATGCAATGAAATTGCAGGACGGGTGGTCACGCTGGATAAATCCCGGAGATATTGCTACCCACCCTGAACCGATTTATGGAGGTAATCTCAATTCAAATAAATATTCTTCAAGATATCTTGAAGATGGGGGCTATTTAAGACTAAGAAACCTTACGCTAGCATATGACCTCCCTGTTAAATACGCAGAAAAGATAAAGCTTAACGGACTTAGGGTTACTTTGAGTATGGATAATTTGAAAACATGGACAAAATATTCTGGTCCAGATCCGGACGTACCTCTATATTTAGGTGCATGGATTTTACCAGGAACGCAGTTTTTTAAATATCCCATTAGTAAACAGTTCCTGCTTGGACTTGAAATTAGCTTCTAACAAATTAAATCAAAGATTATGAAATATATAAAAAGTAAATACTTCTATTTTATTTTTGTGCTACTCATGATATTTACCGGTAGCTGCGATGATTTTCTGGATCTTAAACCATACGATGCCCTGACTTCTGACCAGTTATTGGTGGATGAAGCTGGAATGGAAGGAATTGCAAATGGTTCGTTAAGAATGATGAAAGATTTGCTTGAAGATGAACCTAATAATGTTTATGTAAGAGTTCTGTTTCAGACTACTGAATTTCCATCAGACAATGTACTGATAGTCAAAAGTACAACAGACCCCTTATGGTTATCTTTTAACCGGGCACACATCTTGTCGCAGGAAAACACCTCATACCTGTGGGCAACCGGTTATAAAATTGTACTAAATGCAAACACGGTAATTAATGGTATTAACATTGATGAGACAACCAGTGATGAAGCAAAACAATATATCGGTGAATGCTATTTTTACAGAGGAATAGTATTCTTCGATTTAGCAAGACTGTTCTCTTTTCCTCCCTCACATGGTACCGAAAATAATGGCATAATTCTACGAACCGGATTAGGTGAAGAGGATGCCAAACCCAGGGCAACTGTAGGTGAAACATACAGGCAAATAATCAGCGACCTTAAAAAAGGAGCCGAACTGATGACAATGAGGTCATCGGACGGGATAAAATATGGTAATAAGTATGCCGCTTTAGGATATTTATCGAGAGCCTACCTGTTTACAGAACAATATGATTCTGTCATTGTGGTAGCAAACGAATTACTCGACGGAAATTCATTTTTTGAACTGGAATCCCGTGAAACTTATGTCTATGGATTACAAAATACCTTTAATTCCAGTGAAGCCATGTTTATCCTGTTTCATGACGATACTGAAAACAGGGGTTCAGGAGCTATTGGTTCCATGTATAACGGCGATGGAGGCTGGGGCGAAGTTTTTCCTTCTGCGCCATTCCGTGAATTAATTTCTAACTATCCACGCGATATACGAAACGAATTGATAGATACTGTATTTGATGCTAATGGCGATCCGGAATTATACCAAGGCACAGCTTTTGAGAAGATCTATGTGACCAAATTTTCATATCAAAATAACATCAACACTTCACACTCGCCTATATTTATGCGTCTATCAGAAGTACAATTAAATAGAGCCGAAGCATACGCACATCTGGGGCAAGACCAGGATGCACTTGATGATGTAAATGCCATCAGAGCAAGGGCCGGTTTGTCAGGTGACGAACTTATAACATTAGGTAACCTTGCCTCACATGGTTTCACAAGCGTGCTTGATGCAGTTTTGAATGAAAGAAGACTGGAACTTGCTTTTGAAGGCCATCGCAGGGATGATTTGTTAAGAAACAAGATTGATCTGGATCGATCTTTTCTTTCTGCTCAGAATGTGAATGGTGAAGATGATATCTATCCATATAATAGCCCACGTCAGATTTATTATATTCCGGCTGCTCAAGAAATTGCCTATAATCAGCTTTGTGAACAGAATGATTAGATATTTCAAATAATACAACTCCAAGGGTAGCGAGCTGGATTTGCCGATCTGTTTTCTACCCTTTATTTTTAACCGTAACTATAATAAGAAATGAAAAAATATCTGCTCACTATTTTATTCATCGTTGCAGCATCGCGCATTTATTCCCAGGTAGAATTAATGGATATATTTCTTGACAACACTATAACAAAGGTACAACCCATGAGCGGAATTGTTTTTTGGGATAATTCTGGTGATAAAAATACAGATGCAATTTCTCTGGAATTTTCTTATATGCTCTTTAATAAGGTAGTAAAAGATAGTGGAATATATAATTGGGATGTAGTTGAAAATAAACTAAATGCCATTGCCGGCAGGAAGCACCAGGCGATTTTTCGTTTTCGTTATGTTTATCCTGGTTATGAAACTTCAGTACCTGAATACATTCTAAACAGAGAAGATTATGATGAAACTGTTGGAGAGTCAGAGGGTAGGGTAACTCATTTCCCGGATTGGACAAATGAAGAATTAAAGAGATTTACATTAGAATTTTATACCAAATTTGCAGAAAGATATGACAATGATCCACGACTTGCTTTTATACAGGTTGGATTTGGTTTATGGGCAGAATACCACATCTACGACGGACCTTTTATTTTAGGTGAGACTTTTCCAAGTAAGGAATTTCAGGAAGAATTCTTCCATCATCTTGATACCACATTTAAAAATATCCCATGGAGCATTTCCATTGATGCTGCAGACGATACCTACTCACCATTCGTGGCAAAACCTGAGTTAAAAAATATTAAATTCGGGCTTTTCGATGATTCCTTTATGCATAAGAATCATAGCGGATATAATACATCAAGCTGGAACTTTTTTGATCGTACAAGATATAAAACCTCACCAGCCGGAGGTGAATTTAGTTATTATTCCGATTATGATCAGAGCCATGTTCTTGACTTCCCGGACGGGCCCTACGGGAAACCTTATGAAACCTTTGCAAAGGATTTTCATATTACTTATATGATTGGTAATGATCAACCCGGTTATCAGACCATGGAGAGAATTAAAGAGGCAAGTATGGCATCAGGCTATAAATTTAAAATTGTACGTCTTCAGACAGCATCAGATACCTCTGTTTTTGAAATTATGAACTACGGTGTTGCCCCTATTTATTATGATGCTTATATTACTGTAAACGGAATCCGATCTCCTGAATCTTTAAAACTGCTTGCTCCGGGTGAAACCAAAACTTATTCATTATCGGCAGCAGCAGAAAATGCTGAGATCACAATTGAATGCGACAAGTTAGTGGAAGGTCAGGAAATACAATTTTATGGAACACAAGAGCTTCCAGTTAGTTTTATAGATAATTTTAAGCAAAATTCTGTCGGATTGCTTTACCCAAATCCTGCCAACAAAGGAGACATTGTTTATCTGACAGGTAATAAAAATGGAGAACTCATAAAGTATTCTGTTTACGATGGTCTGGGGAAACTTGAAATGTCGAACCGGTCAAATCTTGAAGTAGTTATTATTGATACCAGCAACTTAAAAAAAGGGCTGTACTTTCTTAAAATTGAGCATAAAGATAAAATTAAAACAAATAAGTTTCTAATCTTATAGTTATTTCATAGATTGTGGTTAATAGTCAGTATTATAATACAATTAGCTTCCTGTTCAGTATTCCATTGCCCTGATAAAAAGTAATTATATACATACCCGGTTTGAATATCTCCCGGCTAATTTGAAATTTATCTTGCCTGGTAGCTTTTTCAAATATCTTTTCACCTGAAATTTTGCTAATTACAATGTGCTTCTCCGATTCATCAGGAAAGTATACAATTAAATCACTGTTATTTAAAGGATTTGGATATATTGCTACTGGTTGGCTTTTTGGGGTATTGTATGCCGAAACGCCCAGGGTGGTTGCAGATACAATGTCCGACCATGAAGAGTTACCATAAATATTCATTGATCGTATTATATAATGATACTTTGTTCCTTTTGATAAATTTTCATCATTATATTCTGTCGCATTAATGTCCAGAGTAGCTACTTGTATCCAAACATTTTCATGACCTTTTGATCGCATTATTTCAAAACCATTTGCATCACCAGAACCATCTGTCCATGTTAAGTCAATTTGAGTTTCAGATATTGCTGTAACAGTTACATCAACTGGTGCCATTGGCAGTGTCCCCTCACCTCCGACCCCAACAGATATAATATGATTTAATTCATTAAATCCTTTTTCACTGTCCCAAATACCTGCATTAGCCAATTGAATAGAATATGCCGGATTATAAGCTAATATGGGTGATTGATCAGGAAATACTATAGCCAGACTATAATTACCATCGGCAAGGGAATCATGTATTGTTACGAAGCCATCCGATTGAATATCACCAGGAAGCCAGTACCTGATATCATCATTAGTTCCTGTATAGTCCAGTATGCTCTGTTCTCTTGTCAGGGTATGAGTCAGCACAATTTGGATAGGTTTGTATTGTGTTGGTGCAGCATACCCGTCATTACTAAATTCAAAAGAAAGATCAAGGGATGAACCCGCATCGGTAGAATCGGGGATAGTTGCTGATACCAAACGGACTCTGTAACCAAACGATATATTAATTTCATCGTAACAACCTTGCTGTTCCCACTTGCTATAAACAGCACGATTATAGTCCCGATTCAGGTAAGTCCAGTGCAGCTCTTTTGATCTTGGCACACTATTCTCGCAATCGCTGTATTGATTAGAAGCATCGCAGGTCTCTCCTCCTGTAATTGTATATTTAGTGGTTTCATGTAAATAAGCAATATCTTCTTCAAGATTGACATAGGTGCCATAATCAGAACTATTTGCCAGGAAACAATCGTTATGATGACCAACTCTTGATTTATAAGAACCATTAAATGCCTCTTCCTCCGTGATTGGCTCATCTGTTTGAGTAATGTTTCGCATGATTGCAGGGGTACGACACTGAACAATAATATTTTCAGGTAATATTTCAAGCAGACTTTCAACAAGAGTTCTTCTGTTTTCCTGATCGGTGGCGCTTGGCACATATCCTGGGCCAGCAAAATTCTTCGTGTAATACCACTCACCCCAGGCACCAATAAAGCCTGCCTGAATCCCGGCAATAATCTCACTATTACCTGAAAGCACATTGCTTAGTGATTCTATATGAGAAAAGACTTTGTCAGGTGTTGCATCCCAAATATCCGCGTTTTGTGAAGCACTATATGCAAATCTGATGATACATTTTACTCCTGCAGCACGAATAGAATCAAAATCAGCCTGCATCTTAGAAAGATACTCAGTGCTCACATCAGTTTGATCAAGAAACTCATGCAGATAAAAGAGCCGCATTATTAGTGTAATTTTATCGTTTTCTCTGTTTTCTATTAATTCTTTAGCATTTAGTGGCCGATAATTAACTGAAAGATTGCTCCCACCGGTATGGCTATAATAATCGTCGTACCAGCCACGTTCAGGATTGGCTATAATTGATGATGATGAAATATAGTTTATGGTTGTTTGCTGTCCAAACAGTACAGATATTATAAAAAGGTTTATAACCAGCGTAAAAACTCTTCTTGAATTATATCCGACACTCATAATTATCAATTTATTAATACAAATCCGGATGTTATATTGCTATTCCTTTTTAGGATTCTCAACCATTTCATTTTCCGGTTCAAGAGCAAGCAACAAAGCTGCGACCACAGCAAATACTATACCTGCAATTTTAGTTGATGATGGCATGACGCTTAACACAATCATCGATATTACTGCGGTCATTAAAGGCGCACCGGCGTTTATTAAAGGAGAAACAACAATTGCCTTTCCGTATCGATAGGCAAATACAAGACATAATGCTCCGATTGAATTTAGTATCTGCACACCAGCGGTTAGCCATAATCCGTCTATTCCCCAGTTAATATCCATCGAAAAATCTGTCATCAACAAAGGAATTGGAATAAGCAGTAAAGCAGTCACCATCATATAAAAGAAAATACTTGCTCCGTCGGTAGTTTTGTTTGCCAATCTCATGAAATAAGCCTGAATACCCCAAGCGGCAAGTACCATCACAGCAAGAATAAACCAAAGCAAACCATATCCGTTAGATTCTTCACCTTTTGAATACTCGAACAAGGGTAGGGCTATTAATGCTAAAACAATTCCTATAGCGCCGAGTTTACCGGTTCGTTCTTTCAAAAAAATAAAAGATAAAATGATGGTAACAACAGGAGATATTGAAATAACCGGAAATATTAGATAAGCAGGACCCACTTTTAATGCCTGAAAAAGTAACAACTGACCTCCTGCACCAAGAAATCCAATTAAAGAACCGAATAGGATTGATTTTCTGTCATGTTGTATTTTCCAATTATTTATTTTCAGGATCACTAATCCCGGTACTATCATTGTTAGGGCCCAAATACTATAAACCAGGGTATATGGAAATCCATTTTCCATCGGATTCTTTGAAAAGGCTCCCCACAAGCCCCATGCGGCGGTTGTAATCAGCGCATAAACTAACCAAATCTTTTTACTCATAAATTTATCTTTTTCAAATTATTATTAAATATTAGAGCGAAGTGTAAGTGAGCCATCTGCATTCAGTGCTTGCTGACATGCCCAACGCACAGGATACCGTATGTTTTTAACTTCTATTTCAGCGTATAGTTTCAACCCTTCCCATGCTGTATTTTTAGGAAGTGTTATTTGAACCTGTCTTACTTTACCCGGAAGAGGATACCCCGGGTCCAGGCTGCCTCCAACATTGACCGTACCTTCATTATTCCTCAGGTATATTCTCAATGCACCGGGCACACCCGATATTCCATCATTTACCAGCCCCAAAACTATTACCGGATATTCTTCCCTCTCAAAGAGCCAAATCCACGAGGGCCTTACACGGTAACCAATTGAAGTTGATAAATCGTTGAGTGCATCGGGAAATTGTTGGTAATAACCTAACAGGTTATCAGCGGATATGTTATGCCAATTCCATAATGAAAAATAATTGGCCCCAACATCCTTTGCATGATAAATTATATTGTCAGAGCGTGTTACGCCCTCTTTTATTTTAAGTGTATTTGAAGAACCGTCAGAGATTCCATTTTCGACTAAAGCTCCGATCCATGGAGGTCTGTTACTTAGTGCCTCAATTTGTTCATTTTCAATAAAAATAGTATCAGTTCTCAACCAATTATAGCTTCTTACGGTCCTGTCAAGAACTTCGGAATTTCCAACATGACTGTAGTCCGGTTGAGTATTAGTAAGTAAAGGAGTTTTATCCCAATTTTTAGCCTGGTGCTCAAATAATACAATCGAGGTTTTTTCAGCAGTATGATAATCCGGGAACGGATTTCCGGTAAATGGCCAGGTATGTCCTTCGCCCCAAAACCCATACATATAAGTGTCGATAAATTCTACCAAATCGTGGCCATTATATTCATCGGCTAAAAGATCATCCAGTTCCCTGAAAGCAGACATAAACTCAGGATGGTCATATCTTGGAGCATAATGCACCTTATTGGGGATACCAATTTTGTTAGTTTTACCCAGCTTTACAAAGGGTATTTTATCTGCCAGGTAATCCGGTACCGAATGTCTCTCTATTACCGGACTCATTAGTTGTATACGCAACCCAACCCGTTTATTGTACTTTCGGGCCATTTTAAAAGTTATTTTCCAGTGATCGGGGAAATCCAATCTTCCCGGTTGCTTTTGAATATCCCTCCAGTCAACCCGCATATACAGTTTATTACCCAACGGAAATCCGGCGAGTTTTTCAATGGAACTATCTAATGATTCTCCTTCTATTTGCGGAGGGCCAACCTCGTCACATATATAGGTTACCAACCCCATGCCATAATTTGGAACTACAAGTTTTGAAGGAGTTGTGGCCATAATAACTTCAGCTCCCGGAGCTGTAGCATCAGGCCCATAGGCAGAAAAAGGGCCCTGGTACAATCGATCGGTTATTGCAGGAGATGGCCCAAAATTATAATTATCCCAGTTATGAGGTGGAATTCTGGCACTTGCTGTTTTCAAGCCAACACCCGCCAGCATTCCTACTAATCCGGTTGTTTTCAGAAAAGATCTTCGTTTCATGGTAAAAACAATTCAAATAATTATGAATTTTTTATAAGGTTTTCACTAAAAAACAATTTGATGCAAAAATCCTTAATAGTAAAATAAAACAGGAAATTAATATACGTGTTCTATTCCAGATAATAAAAAGCATTAACCAATTTTGGACTTACTAAAAATGCTACCCGCATAATGAACGGGCAGCATTTCGAAATTTCTGTCTTTATTAAACCTTTCTCTTATTGGAAACTGAACATTTTTGTTACTTCCAACGGTTCGGCATAAAGTGGTGGTAAATATCCCGAAGTTTCAAACCAATCCCATGGTTGTTGCCAGAAATAAATGCCAATTTGAGTAGTTGACATTGGAGGATTTACCATTAATGAAGTTTCAATAACGAACTCAATTTCAGATTCACCTATTACACCCGATGTCTCAGTAATATCTCCATTTTCTTCATCTGCAGTAATTTCATTATCCCACGGCCAGAGTGGATCGTCTCCCATTTCATATGCGTATGTAGCACACCATTCATCCAAGAAACCATATTCAAACTGATATTCTGCGCCATTTTCACCCAAACCCGCGTCTACAATTGTCCAGCCTGTAGCGATATCTCCATCAGCATCAATCATTACTTGAAGATAAGGGTAATCATCATTTAAAGTACCTTTAACATAGAAATAAAGCTTTGAATAGGAAGCGTTTGAAGTAACTTTTGCTTCGGTTAAGGTGCCTGAAGCGTCTCCATAACCGCCATAGAAAACTTCTACATCGTCCCAATCACTAAAATCTCCGTCGATTGTTATTGCAGGCCATTCTTTCACTATTGAAATTGTTATTCTTTTTGTCTCCTGGCCCCCCTCACCTGTGGCTGTAAGCCTTACGTCATAATCACCGTAAGCAGCATATTCATGAACAGGATTCACTTCTTCGGAAGTAGTGCCATCATCAAAATCCCATTCGTAAGAAGTTGCATTTGTAGATGAATTAGTAAAGGTGACAGTTTTGTCATTAATCTCGTAAGTAAAATCCGGAGTAGGTTTTGGCTTACTCTCATCTTTCTTACAAGATACTATTGTTAATACTCCCAATGCAACAATGGTCAGTATCACAAAAAATAGTCGATTTTTTTTCATTAGTACAAATTTTAAGTTTATAATTTAATTGTTAATCATTCTGTAATCTGGCTTCAAAATTTAGTGAACCACTAGTCAATAATTTTCAAATTATCACCTGTGCACAACGCATTTAATAATATTATGATTTAACAGTATAAATATACGAAAGTTTTTAAAATATACATACCTTTTATTTAGTTATTTTTATATAAATTATCTTTCGTATGCTTATATTACTATGAATACACACATACAGTTTATAATTTCACAATGCAACAATTGACATAATAGGATAGATAGCTATTTCTAATGTGACAACCTAAGCATGCCAGTTTCACCTTGTATATCATGCGCAGATAAGGTAATGGAAAGCACCCCGCTTTCCTGGTTATAGTCCGATTTTACTATTCTTAGATTCGGGTTTCCTGATTCAATTCTCTGTGGATTTAAGCAATAAATCTTAACTTCCTGCGTACCATAAACCCTTAACTCAATAGTTTTCTCCTTTTTTGTATCGGTAACCTTATAAACATTATAGGTACCGTCATTAAATACCACAAAAGGCATTTTCTCTGCCGATAATTCATAATTAAGAATATACTTCTCCTGTTTTAAAACCGGAAGATAGATATATCCATATCCTTCATCCTCATAATAACATGAAATCGGTTCATTATTAAGACTAGCTTGTGATATATGCTCTTCATCATTCAATTTTACTTTCAATACCATATTACCAAGGAGATGATACTTATAGTATTCAGATGGCATGTTGGAATTGTCTAATTCAACCCATCCGGGTTTGCCCTCATGAACATGAGTGTATTTTTTATACAGCCACTGAGAATGGAACTGCTCTGTATTTTTAGCAATATACCTGTTGGGTGTAGCCTGAACCATTTTGTAATAATCAATCCAGTTATTATTTGTCTCTTTTTGTAAAAAATCATCCTGAGCTAACCAGTTACTCCAGTGCGATTCAATTATATCTGATTCTTGCTCGGCAATATCCACTGTAGGAACAGAAGACAACGCGTACCACTCATTTCCATAGTTAAGTCTGTTTACTACAACTACACCGTTATCAAAACCTCCCCCATTAGCATCTTCAGGAGGGTTTAATTCCCTAATCTCATCAAACAGGGTATTTACATATTTTACACCTGATTCGGACATTAATTTACCGGTACTATACTCCCCTTCCGGATTCCAGTAATATCCATAAGCACACGGAACAAAACTTTCCGGAAACGAATGCCCGTTTTCAGCGCTAAGGCCATATTGCGCCATTATATCTTTGAAACACTGAATGTGCTCTTTCATACTTTCTTCCGGCCAGGGATGATCGTCTTGTGTACAATACCATTCAGCACGTTTTTTTTCTCCATTAACCCAATATTCATGACCTACTCCATGTAACCCAAATTCTAAATATGCAGTATTGTTTTTAACATAATTCATTATATCAATCTGTTCCTGACTTTTATTACCGGCATTATCCCACTCACTTCCCTGCCAGGTAGTTGAAGGGTATTTGGCCAGAATATTCTCCCTGTCCATTTCAGCCAATACAAATAAGCCTTGTATACGAACTCTCACAGCTCTTCCCACTTCAACAATGGCCTGATAATCTTTGATGTCCATGTTCCTGTCTATACCAATTCTGTATGGTCCCTGATTGTCAATGTCTCCGGCATCATTTCCAATATTCCATGCCATATCATCAACTGCAAATGCAAATGCCCGGGGAAAAATAATCTGTGAATCCTGCGCGCCTAAGAAGCTTAATGTAAGAAGCAGAATAAATAGAGTTGTTGCCGTATTTTTCATATTCCAAATAATTTGAATTAGTTTTATTTGCACTTCTTTCCCGGATTTCGAATTTTATGTATTTATTCCGGAAAAACCTCTACTAAAAGAAACTGATTGAATTCTACGTCCATTGTAGCACCAACGCCGTTAACTGTTCCCAGTTCATTATTATTATAATAGTCTCTTACCCGGTACTTTTTATCTTCTAATCCACGTAATTCAACCACACCTTTCCAATTCTCATAGTAAAAAGCATAATACATTGTATCGGATTTAACGATAACATGAGTTTCTGGCTTATCATACCCTATGTCATATAAATTGCCAAGATATTTTTCCTTAGAAAGCATTTTTTCACGGTAAAGGTTGAACCACTTCTTCCATATTTCTTCTCTTTCGGGAGTTAGCAGAAAGCTTCTTTTAACATTTGGGTTGTCTTTTGGCCAGGTAAATTTTGTTCCTAAAACAGCACCTATACCGAATGAACTTGCGAAATCGGTTCCATTATCGCTTATTTCAACATGATCGCCGTAGTAAGCTGTTTGAGGCATAATAGCTTTATAGGTTTTTCCCTTAAGCCTGATCTGCCAACTACTTTCCGGATCGGATGAAACCGCCTGGTTTATATAAGGCATGTTATAAAAAGACATGCATGTACCGCAGGGACAAATCTCGATTACTGCATTTGGTTTAATTTCACGGGCAGTCTCATATATCATTTTAAAGAACTCTGGTAACATCTCAATCGACTTTTCGGGATATTCCAGTGGGCGGTCCCAATTGTAATCAGCCGGGACTGCATTCAAGTGCTGCCCATCGATTTTCAAGCCATCAAAGCCCCAGTCTTTCAGAAACATCTTAACTGTTTCTTTTGTATGTGCAATAGTTGCCTCACTGGCAGGGGACATATAATAACTATCCCACCATGTTATATATTGAGGTGCTCCATCTTTATTAATCAATAATATATCAGGATTTTCCTCAATAACTTTACTGCCAGGATCTGCAGCAAGTGGCGCCCACCACAGCTTAGCTTTTAATCCATAAGAATGAATAGCATCAACCATTTTTTTTATATCCTTTTCACCCCCCGGAAATCGTTTAGTATCAACCCGCCAATCACCTTCGGCAATTTGATAACCATCGTCAATAACTGCCCATTTTATTCCCAATTCTTTAACTTTTGGCAGAGTATTGATAATTTCATCCATTGTAAAATTTCTTTCATATCCCCATCCGCACCAAATGCTTTCGAAAGCATCCTCTTCTCTTTCAACAAAATCAATTCCGTTCTTTTGCATAAATTCTGAATAAAGCTGAAGAGAAGAATAGTAATCGCCGGTATGAACAGAAACAAACGTATTTAAGGTATTGAGTGTATCTCCAATATTAAGTTTAAAAGGAGAATCGTATTCCTTTTCAATCCCAATCTGTGCATAATCTGAATATTTATCGAAATCTACCGGCAACGATACTTCTTTGGGTACTAACTCAACATGGCCAATGGCTATTCCGCCATCTTTCCTCCAGATATCAGTAACAGGGATACCTCCACCGTAGTCTGAATCGTTCATTCCCATGAAATTTTTCTGATAGTAACCTGGAGTGACAGGCTTTACCCAGTCATCCCGGTTGCCAGAAGAACTACCTTGAAATGCCCAGAATCCTGGTGACTCTTTCTGAGCTAAAATTCTATAATTATGGTTTATCCATTTATTTACGAGTAAATCTTGTTCCCCGCAATTAACATAGCTAACATCAAAAAAAGCAATATCAGGATATTCAGAATAAGTTTTTACAGAAATAATTTTAGTCAGACAAATATTATGTTCACGGAATTCACCTTTTAGAATTGTTTCCGTACCTGCACCAAATTTTCCCTCCAGACTATGTGATGTAACTTCATAGACTTTAAACCTATCGGTTTGAAAGTTTTTAGTCTCCAAATATTCAGACAATTGAAATAATTCATTAAATACATCTGTATTGCTCGATAAAGATTTAACCTTACTATACAAGTTGTTATCAAATTCTATTTGTAAATTTCCGCTGTTTATTACCACAGTTTTACTGCAAGAGATAAAGCCAACAGATATAATTAATAGAAATACAATTTTTTGAATTTTTGTAATTTTCATATCATTTTGAATTTAGAATTATCAATGCATTCTCCTTATATATCTTTTTTAGAACAGAGTCTGACAGATTGAAACCATTACAAGGCCAATGGTAATTAAACAATTCTGTTTCGTAGAAATGTTCATCTTCAGTTTCCAGAATACGAAAAGTAATCTTGTACATATCTTCATCGAATCCCATATCCGTTCCATAAACCAGACGATTTTGATATTTATTATAGAAAGATTTCATATATCGGGGTATAGGAGCTGTTTCTGCATATCTGGCCGAGTTATCAGCCCATAAATTCGGATAATTGTCCAGCAGATTACCTAAAATCTCCAAATCGTAAGAACAATTAGCAAAATGACAAGCAATAAAAGTTGTTTTTGGATTTCTTTCCAGAGCATTTTCCAGGGTTTGAATAAGTTCGCTATGGTTTAAAATATTCTTTTTTGACAGATCAATTCTCCAGGTATAAGCATTCATTAATCCATCGTTGGTTGAGTCCATTTCCTCATACATCCAAATTGGTTCTGCCACATGTATATTGACAGGCATATCTAATTCAGCGCATTTATCCAATATTGGCTTCATAGCAGGATCATCTATATGAAGTCCATAAGCTGGAGTGGGTATAGAATAGATCAATCCCTCACCTTTATCTCCCAATTCTCCAACTCCTGTAGCTCCCATTCTGTGGCAACGTTCAAGCTCTTTAATTGCATTTTCTGTCCAATTTGTATCGGTATCATATCCGGTAAAATCAATACCGCACCAAATTTCAAATTTTTCAGGGTATTTTGAATATTTAGTTAATACCGAATCGAATCCCACTCCGGTTTGCTTTGATAATATAACAGTTTTTTCAATTCCTAACTTATCCATAGTTTTTACCCATTGTTCAATTTCTTTCTCACTTTGGGCATAATCATGCGAATGCATATCAATGACAGGATAAGAAGGTTTCTCGACATCAGTCACTGGGATTCTGTAAACAGAGTTTGGCCTATATCTGTCTAGCGGTAGTTCTGTTAAATCGTGCTGTCCATAAACATTAGAAATGATAAAAATGAACAGCAATATTGGCATCTGTTTTAATATCATAGTATTTATGAATATTGATTAATTACTTTCAGTTTATTTTGTATTAATTCCTGGGCCCGCAAAGTTGCTTTAGGAAATACAATTCTAAGATCTATTTCATCCGTATTACACAAATCTTCTCTTAGTTTTTGCATAAAAACATTCTTAGTCTCCGTAGCCAGGTTAATTTTCGTGATTCCATTTTTAATCGCACTCACGAGCATATCGTCAGGAATTCCGGAACTACCATGCAAAACCAGAGGAGTATCTATAGTGGATCTAATTTTACTTAAAAGCTGTATATCAAGTCTGGGCTCTTTTTTGTAAAATCCATGTGTTGAACCTATTGACACTGCCAACGCGGTTACACCAGTCTGCTCAACAAAGAATTTTGCATCATCAGGCTGCGTAAATTCAGTATTTTCCTGGCTTTGATTAAGTTTTGCAATATAGCCAAGTTCGGCTTCAACATTTGCACCATATTGTTCTGCCAGTCTAACGGCTTCTTTTGTTATTTTGATGTTCGTTTCAAGAGGTAATTCACTAGCATCAATCATAACAGAATCGAAACCGGCATCAAGACATCTTTGCACCAGATTAATATTACTTCCATGATCCAAATGCAACCATCCCTCTACACCAGAAACTTTTAAAGCTGTTTTAGCCATTTGGACAGCTAAATCGAGACCAATATAGTCTATTGAGTTTTCTGAAAGTTGTAAAATTATAGATGCGTTCTCTGCCTTTGACCCATTAATTATTGCATTCAGGGTCTCAAGGTTATAGAAGTTAGCAGCCAATATAGCTTTTTTCTCCTTTCTAAGTTCAAGTAATTTATTTTGCAGTTTCATACTTATAATCTTGATTTCTCAAATAACTTAAAAATTCCATTTTCGCTTCATCTTAATATAGTAAAATTAAATTTCTCTCTGGCAACTTTTTTTACGTTATCAAATGTTTTAAAAGCCGAGGTTCCCCCTGCACCAGTTGTATTTATGGCACCAGATAATGCTGCAAATTCAAGGCATTCAGGAAGAGACTTTTTATTTATATAATTATACATAAAGCCGGCATTAAAACTATCACCAGCTCCAATAGCATCTTTAATGGTTTCATTTATAAATGCTTTTTGTACCACTATTTTTGTTTTATCCCACATAATCGCGCCATTTACACCATCTTTAACCACCACAACATTGCAGAATGGTTTTATTGATGAAATGGCATCCTCTATAGTTGAAGTAGAAGTAAATTGTTTTAATTCGCTTGCATTAGGAAGAAAAACATCGACATAGGGCAATAAACTCTTTAAATCAACATCCCATTTTTCATGAGGATCCCATTGAGGATCAAAAGATGTTGTCATACCCAATGCTTTTGCCCTTTTAAATAAAATAATTACATCGGGTTTAAGTCCTTCTATCAGGAAAATAGAGCTTAAGTGCATATGTGATGCCGATTTAAGGACTTCATCCGGGATATCCTGAATCCTAAGGTCATTCATAGCCCCGGGATAGGTAACCATTGCCCGGTCGTTACCAAAGTTCATTGCAACTGTCAAGCCGGTTAAAAAATGCGGCGTTTTTATAATGTTACTAATATCCACACCTCCCTGACTAAGTGAGGAAGTAACCTGGTCCGAAAAGCTATCCATGCCAACTTTGCCTAAAAAAGTAACTTTAGTACCCAACACACTAATATTATTTGCAAAGATTGCAGAGCTGCTTCCCAGGGTTTGAATCATTTCTTGAGCAATAACTTCCTTTCCAATTTCAGGTAGTGACTCTACTTTATTAAGGATTAAATCAATGTTTAATTCTCCTACTACCAATACGTCAAATTCTTTTTTTCTCATTTTTTAATAAGTTTAGAATCACTTAAAGTAAATTATTTAAATCTACAAGGTTAAACTTATGAAAATATCTATCCATTGCTTTACCTATCGAAGTTAAGACTATTTCATCCGGCTTAATACCATTTTGTATCATGTTTATAAATAGTTTTGTACGGGCAGCAACAACTTCAGCATTTTCCCAAATATAGCGGCAACCTGTTTTAATTAGCCATTCTTGCCTATCTTCCGCCAATGAATAAAAGTTGTCTGAGGATTCATCTTCATTGATCCATTTTTTCCACCGGTTAGAATCAATTACAGCTTCCCACAATCTGTTTTTCATTCCCGATTGTTTAGCAACCCTACCTTCATTGAATAATTTTGCCTCTATTTTATCTAATTCAATTAATCCATCATATTCCTTCTCGGTAAATTCGGGACCAATGTTTGCAGCCCCCATTCCTGATAAGGGATATTGTTCAGGGTTTTCCACATTATCTGAATAGTGTCCTTTTATCTTGCTTCCGTATGGTTTAACTGCTTCGGTTAATTGTCTGGCTACTATCGGATCAAACAATGTTGTGTGTAAGTCCGTACCAACTTTACCAACTATAAAACAAGGCCAGGTGTCTTGCAGGTTATTCTTTTTCAAACCATCCCGAAGCAATTTGAGAAACCGATTAAAAACATTCATATCTGCCAAACCTCCATGAACTTCTTCAGTTCCTACCTCATAGGCAATCTTCTCTAAACCTTTTTCTCTCCTGTACTTTTCACAATGAACAATTAGTTCAATCGTTCTTTCAGTAACAACATCAATATTAATAGTTTCACCTTTAGGCAAAGTGATGTCAATAGTAGGGTCCACATGGATAAGATCATACCCGGCATCAATAGCTTTTTCAAATGATTCCTTTACTGCGGCCATTGTTTCTTCATATTTCCAATTTTCCACTCTGTGTTTATCCTTCAGCCAGGGACCCCCATGATCAATAGCAACAATAACAGGTCCGGTGAAATTAATAACACGTGCCTCTTCCCTAATAGTATCAACAAACTCTTTTGCTGTAAATCCTGTATATCCGCCATCTGTGTCAACCTGGTTTAATGTAGCAGCAAATTTAATAGGAGCATTGCATCTCTTCGCCGACAACAGAGCTGCTTTTAAAACAGATATTGAATTAGGGCAGGCTGCAAAAATCGTTCTTTTTACTTTTGTTTCCTTTTCCAGCAAATCAATACGTTTCAATATGTAATCTAGCAAAGACAAATTTGCTTCCTTGGCCTGTTTTCGTAACTCAACATTCATTCATTGTTTATTATAAATTATTGAATTAATTCATCATATATAACCACACCTTCAACAACTCGTGAAACTGCACCGCTAACAGAGGGATTGTCAGGTTTTAGACCTAATTCGAGCGATTTAAAGAATCCAAGAATTTGTGCGGGAAGTACACTGCACACAGGCAGAAATTCCTCTTCGATCTGTTTACTTGTTTCTGAAAAAGAAATCTCTACATCGAGATTTATTTTAGAAATTGGACTATCTGCCACCCCAACCAACATCATAGCCTTTTTCCCTTTTTGTATTGATCGAACAAGATCTTTTTCGTATCTATGGACGTAGTCATTATTTGAGAATATGAATAAGACTATTGTTTTTTCATCTATAACAGCTTTTGGGCCATGTCGAAATCCTAAAAAAGAATCATTTTTACAGATAATCTGTCCATCTGTTAGTTCCTGTAACTTTAAATGTGATTCCGTTGCTGTACCGTATAAAGGACCCGAACCAAGAAAAACAGCTCTTTCAAAATTTAATTTAGCTATTTTCTGAAGTCTGTCACAATAATTATCTATTATATTCCTACCGAATTTTAGTAAATAATTAATCTGTTCCTTGAGAGCATCAGCTTGCTCTCTTCTGGCAAACAACAAACCCGACAACAACATGCTGGTGTAACTACTTGTCATAGCCACACCTTTATCATTTGATTCTGGAGGGAGAATAAAATTGTACTTACCGTTTTTTGATTTGTATTTTGCAAGTTGCCCTTCTTCGTCGCATGTAATTACCAAATGATAGCATTCATTGCAAAAAGTATCGGCCAGTTTCGCAGTAGCAACACTTTCAGGGCTATTTCCTGAACGAGCAAATGATATTATCAAGGTTGGTATATCTGCTTGCAGATAATCTGCCGGATGAGTTACAAGGTGAGTTGTTGCTATAGATACAGTTGTAATTCCTGTATATTTTTGAAAGGCACCTTCCAATGAATATCCAATATAGGCACTGGTTCCGGCTCCTGTTAATATGATTTTTTTACATTCCTTAATATAAGTATTCCAAAACTCCATTATACCTTTCTGCTCCAGGATAAATTTTTCATAAGTTCTTTCCCAGGTTAAAGGTTGCTCTGATATTTCCTTAGCTGTATAAATTGCTCCCTTTGAAATCAATTCAGCTTCGTTTATCTTTAGATATTTCATACAAGTCTAATTTTAAATTATTATTTATGTATCTTTCGTTTCATTTCGTTACAAATATATTAACTTATATTTACTTTCTATTACTTTTCAGATAATTTTTTTCAATTAAATAAGATTTTAAAACAGACTGCTTTATTTGACTTTATTTCTTATTTTTGCAATAAAATATAAATTAAAGTATATGGAAGGTAACCTTAAGAAAGCAACGGTGGATCGAAGAGAAAAAATTCTGAAACTAATCTCTGAGCAAGGAAAAGTTTATGTATATGAGTTAAGTGCATTATTTAAGGTAAGTGAAGTTACCATTCGAAACGATCTGGATCAACTTGAGAAAAAGAATCATTTAATCCGGGCACGAGGTGGGGCTTTGAAATTAGAGAGTCAAGTATCTTTAGATTTCAACCTTTCGGAAAAACATAAACTACATTATACAGAAAAGGCTAGAATAGGAAAAAAAGCCGCAAGTTTAATTAGTGATACAGAAACTATTATTCTCGATTCAGGAACAACTACTGCAGAAATCGCTAAGAACCTGGCGAATTTAAATAACATATCGGTTATTACAAATGCAATTAACATTGTAAATATCTTAGTCCAGTTTCCGGCCATTAATGTCATTATTCCTGGTGGATATTTAAGAAAGAACTCACTATCAATGGTAGGTCCCCTTGCTGAAAAAAACTTTAAAAACTTGCATGTTGACAAAGTATTTATTGGGGTGGATGGCTTCGACCCAAAAATTGGGGCATTTACTCCAAATATTGAGGAAGCCTTTTTAAATGAAATTATGATTGGTATATCAAATGAGGTAATTTTAGTTGCAGATTCAAGCAAATTTAATCGCAAGAGTTTAGCATTTATTTGTCCTGTATCTTCCATCAATACTATTGTTACCGACGAAGGATTGAGTCAATCGGATCGTAAAAAGCTTGAAGATAGTGGTATTAAAGTAGTTATTGCTTAATATTTTGTCCGATCTAATGTAGTAATTTCAAAGTTGCTTTCAGCAATATCTGCTGGGCAGATCCAAAACTCCTGAATTAATTTTACAAATTAATCTGCGTTTTTAACATTTTGTAATTTACATTTTGTAAAATTAAGACTGCATTTTATTCATGCGCCGGATTCAAAAAAGTTAATAATTATGCAACTATATTTACAGGCAGATTACTGATATTAACCTATCCCTTATCTTGATCGTATTTCCCTCTTCATAAAAAGAAGGTAACTAATAAGGAAACAGAGAATTGTTATTGCTATTAGTCCGGTAAGCTGTGGCCATACCAGTAATAAACTTTGTCCAAGCGGCAGCGGTCCGGGAATAGTTCCCTGTAACTGTTCTATAGTTAATGGCCCAAGACTGCGCACCGAAGGCATCAAGAGGGTAGTAGTCGCCTCACTGAAAAGCTCATTGGGCATTATCTGCACAAGGACAAATTTTAATTTTTCATACAGATAGATAACACGTGCAGAGGCAAACTTTGATGGCTCAAAGGCTTTTGTGATTAAATTAAATATAAGAGGATAAAATACAGTGAAAAACAGCCATACAGCAATGCCGGACAATGCAGATGTGGCAGCTTGTCTGAAGCGGACCGAAAACAAAATTGACAGGTTTAACCAGAAGGATACATATACAATACTTAATAGAGTATAGAAAATAACACGCATAAATTCTTCAACCGTTGGTGGAATTCCAATAGCAATTAAACCCGTTCCGATTACCAGAAAGCTAAGAGTAAAAAACATCACGCCAACAACAATTAATGCAGCTGTGAATTTGGCATTAAGTACATAGTCCCGCGGCACCGGTTGTGAAAGAATACGGCTGAGAGTTCCTCTATTTTGCTCCGAGTTAATCGTATCAAAACCAAGGCTGATACCTAGTAAAGGGCCCAGGAAGCCTACAAATACAAAGAAAGAAGGGAGGGTTCCGTCGGATATTGTAAACAATTTCAGAAAAAAGAAAGCATTATCAACATTATCGGCATTTGCCGCTTTGCTAATGTTTGTAAGGGCAGTATACAAAGAGCCAATGCAGGTTAAAGCTATAATAGCCATAAGGATGATGAAACGCCAGCTTTTCACATGATCTGCCACTTCTTTTTGCACCATAACCCAGAAGGGACGGATAATGCGTTTGCTACGTTTCAGATGTTTTTGCTCTCTAATACGCGAAAAAAAGCCAAACAGTCTTTTCAATCCCGTATTCTGATTATATTGAGTTTTGTTTTCTAAATTATTCATAAGCATTCCCTCCTTCAAAATAGCGGTAATAAATATCATCCAGACCATATTCCTTTTTGTTCAGATAATTCAAATCGGCACCTGAATTGACTATAGTTCTGGCTAACTCAGAGGAAATATCAGTTGAGCACTCTACCAGAAACAGGTTATTTTTTACATTAACAGTTACTACACCTTTAAGGCTTACTAATTTATCTTTCAGTTGATTAGCTTTTATAGATTTGTTTTTTGTACTGCCTTTTCCAAAGTATTCGGGAGATACACCGACCTCAATAGTATATGCACTGGTTTTAAATAATTGTTTTGCCAGGGAATGGATATCACCTTCTGCCAATAGTTTGCCATTTACAAATATACCTACCCGGTCGCAGACCTTCTGCACCTGGTGCAAATGGTGGGAGGAAAAAAGAACAGTTATGCCTTCTTCCCTGCTTAAACGGACAATCAGTTCAAGGAATTCCTTTACTCCTGTTGGATCGATTCCCATAGTAGGTTCATCGAGTATTATAATTTCCGGGTTTTTAATTAATACATCGGCTAATCCAAGCCGCTGTCTCATTCCGCGTGAATATTTACCTGCCTTTTTTTTTAATTCATTTGATAATCCTACCCTGCCAAGAAGCTTAATAGCCCTTTGTTCTGCCTCACCTATTGGTATACTATTAAGTCGCGCTGTATAGATTATATTTTCCATTCCTGAAAGGTTATCGTAAAAACCTACATCCTCAGGCAGGTAACCTACCTTTTTTTTCACCTCAACAGGATTCCGGGATGGATCAATATCACATACTCTCACAGTACCCGAGTTCGGCTCAGTTAAACCCATCAGCATAAGAATAGCTGTTGATTTTCCTGCACCATTGGGCCCCAGTAGTCCGAAAATTTCACCTTTACCAATGGTCAAATTAAGATTGTCAACCGCTGTAAACGAACCATACTTCTTGGTCAGACCGAAAATTTCGATGACCTTCTTGTCCATGGCTTACCTCCTTCCGTATTTGCGGAAAAAATAGTAAACACCTCCAATAACAGCAATAATTATAAGTAAACCTAACCATCCCCACAACATTGGTGTTTTTACTGAAACCCTGAAAGCCACCTTAGAGGATGCTTCCGGCGTTTGAGCAGAAATATTGGTCACATAATCTCCGGGAATAGCTCTATTAGCGGCTTTTATTGTTGCATAAACCAGTGCTGTTTTCCCTGCTTCAAGTCTGCTTACAGTATCCGGATTGAATGTAACATCCCAGTTTTTTGGCTTTGAAGCTCTAAATTGAATATCTCTAAGTTCAGCTGAACCTGTATTTTTTAACAGAAGTTCAATCCGTTTGTCATTGCCTGCAGTAATGTTTGTACTTAGCAAACCAACTGGTGTAGTTAATTCTATGTCATAAGATCCGGTAATAACGACTTCGAGCTCCAGTTGCGCCGATGTTGTACTTGTAATAGCACCAACAGGAATTTTATATGTACCTGCAGCAATATTTTGCGGAGGTTTAATTTCAATCGTAATATCCTTGCTGTTGTTTGCCTCAATTTCAACTGAAGTTGCCTGTTTGTAATTGGGTTTAAATGTTACTGTCCAGCCTCGCGGAGCATTTGCCCTTAGTGAGTACAATTGCTTGTTTCCCGTGCGGTTCTTCAATTTAGTACTGAACGTGAAGGTAGACTTGGCATGACCTTCCATGTTCACCTGTTCAGATGTGAATTCTGTCTTAAAGGTTCCCTGTTCTGATACATTTACTACCAGTGGTAGAGTATAGTAATTTTTCGCTATAACCCTGAATAGATAGCTTCCTTTGTTGACTCTATATGGTACTGCAACTTTAAGAGAAAGCGATTTTTTCTCTCCGGGAAGTATGGAAAGTTGTTTGATATTCCATCCTCCTGATTTTAACTCATAATCCCAGCTCTTTGGAAGTCCGGATAAATAAACATCTACATTTTTAGTAAGATCACTCTTGTTAAACACATCAATTGTGTAGTCAACAGATTCTCCCGGCGGAACTGAAATTTTCGTGTAGGGAGTATACAAGGTCACACCATCAGCTGCTAAAGCTGTATAATTACTCAAAGAGTTAAATCCTGATAACAGGAATAAACCCAGAACAAAAAATTTCGTACGAATTGACATAAAAAATCCTCCTTAATTTTAAAATGAATTCCTGGTACTAAATGCAAATTTAAAATGTGAATTAAAATTAAAAAATCACTTTTTGTTTTCAAAGATGCTCTCATACGCTTATAAACTATTGTAACTCATTAATTTTAAAGTTCTTAGAATCAATTGTTAAAATATCTAAAAAAATCTTAAAAAATTTTAAAGATGCGATATAAAAACAAATTGACTGATTTTTAAAAATTTCATCAGCACTTTCTGATGTTAGGTTGATTTGTGCAAATTGGAGTTTTTACTCAATGAGTATTTTTTTCATTCCGCATACTTTATCGTTTCTAAGCATTAATATATAAACGCCACCCTCAAGATCCAACGACACACTTGTAGTCTGCAAAGGTGTGCCATATTCAATGTGAACCAGTTCTTTCCCTTCGGAACTGAAGATTGTCAGTGCATTGAATAAGGATTCCCAGGAAACCTGGATTTCTGAACGTGTTGGATTAGGGAAAACTGCAATTTCAGAATCTTTAGTAGTGTTATGGGGGTTAACAACCAGTGGTTGAGGAACAGTATTTGTTACTAAATAATCACTGAAATCCTGAAGTTTGCCATTATACCGGCTTCTTACATTGCCACCGGAGTAGCTCACCTTAATTTCATCACCGTATTGAATATAAGGAAAAATAGAAAAGCTTATCAAATCATTAGCGGAAGTTAGTGAAGGGATAGTTACAGGAACATTGTTCAGTGTAATCGTAAAAAATTCTTTTTCTTCGCTGGCATCGAGCATAGGTTTGTCAAAAGTAATATCGATATATCTATAGTACGAACCGGCCTTCCTGGTTAATGCCGATATGACATTTGGCGGATAGCCACTGGCAGTATTTTTAATGGGCTCGGAGGTAAAAGAAGCTAACAGACCACCGTTAACTGCTTCCAGTCCGGTTCCCGTATAGGTGAGCGAAACCATATCTTCATAGTAGATTCTGCTATCAGGAAGGAGGACTATGATCGTAGAATCATATTCCAAAACTTCCGCAGTATTTATCAAAATATCATCCTTTCCTACTACTTCAATTACAAAATCGCCGGCGTAAGAAGCCGGCGAATTCATTTTTTTGCTCAGGTGCATCCATACCGTATCACCTTCATGTTTAGTTTCCAGTAATTTAATCCTTGGAACTGCACCAGGCAAGAGATTGTCAACTTCTAAACCGCTAAAAGGCATGAGGTTAATACCAGACGGATTTGTAATCGTTCCCGGATTATATGAAATTGTAATTTCGTCGGTATTTGTTATTAATGCTGCCAAAGTAATAACCAGGAGACTGCTGTCGCCTTCAGCCAGGGAAATATCTGAAACTGGAATATTTTGAGAACCATTGGCCTCTATACTTAAACCGGAAGGTAGAGCAGGCTTTATTACCGTCTGACTTAGCTTTAATTGCAGCGTATCATCGTTAGTTACGCCTGCTGAAACAAACTCAGGTGCGGTTACTGCAATAAATTGTATCCATTTCAGCTTAAATAGTCTTCCTGATTCGGCACCGGTAAACCGGAGATATACGTCATGCCGTCCTTCCACATGATTTACAGAAGCAGTGAAAGTTTCAAAAGTGTTCCAGTCACCTGTATTTAATATTTCACATTCAGCTACCTTTATTCCCGTATCAATAGAATCGAGCCATACTTCAATTGTTCCACCGGAACCGGCACTGGAAGCAGTTACTTCAATAGTTTTCGGGGCCTTTAAATATTCATCATTTCCAAACTCTACACCCGCATAGAGAGTCCAGTCATTGTTATGAATACTATCCAGCTGATATATACCGTCTGTTTTTGTTGTACGCCACGTACCATATTGATTAGCCGGACATTCAGCCATGATAGGTGTATATGCATCGCGATAAATATACAGATCAAAAAAAGCATCACTTCCCTGAACATACAGTCCCTGCCTGGTTCCGGTAAATGTTACATAATCGGAATATGAATCAATTTCAGATACATCAAAATCCTCACCTACTTGCACCCAGTCGCAACCTTTATTGCTGAAATAACCGCTAATACTATGGTTTACCCTGATGATCCTGAGCCACAGGGTATTTCCCACTGTATTATCGATCTCATATTCTGTGTTGTCAAAACTGAAGACTATTACTTTATGGTTGTACTCATTTACAGAGCTGAATAATTTTACAAACATCGTTTCATCTCCTCTCATAATTCTAAGGCCGGCCTCGTCATTAACCGAAGTTGCATTGAATTCAAGACGTGTTATCAGTGAGTAATTATGTTCCCCGTCATTCTTGATAACAGTATTGGCCTTTGTACTGCTCTTAGGTGATAAATGCAACCATGCCGGCCGGTCGGTCAGCGAATATGTATTATCCAGGGTATAACCTAAAAACGACCATTCGGGATTCAGTTTATCCGAAGTGAAGAAATCGGATTTTGGCACCATCCAGGGAATACCGCTACCGGAAATTTTTGGCGCAGTGAAGGGCTTATTAACAGGGTAATCAGCAACAGGTCTAAGATTAGCATCATAATGAACCTGATTTAATAATCCCTGCCGTCCCTGTCCTATCCATTCGCCTTTCGCATAAAGAGGATGAATTACCCAAAAGGTACTGTCATCAAGCATAATAACTGGTGAAGCATGGTTGGGGCCTGTAAAAAGCGAACCCGGTTTCTGAGGATCGTTTACATTAAAAAAATCACCCAGCATTTCCCATGAATCCTCACTGTCTGTTAGCGTTTGACTTCTCATAACCTTTTGACCCCCGCCTAAATCCCTGGCAAAAGAATAGTAGTAATAACCTTTATATTTCCACATTACAGGTCCTTCTGCCCAGCTATACGGATGGGAAGGTGCCGGGTTTAACCAGTCCAGATTATAGACAACACCCTTAGGTTGACCGTCATTTCCCAGTTCAACAATACCGTTGTTTGGCCTCCCGTTTTTAACTACCAGGTACCATTTGTTGTCATCGTCAATAAAAATAGAATTATCATATCCTAAATCATATGGCAGGCTCGAAGGATTATTCACTCTTACCGGATCTGACCATGGACCTGCCGGATCGTTTGCTGTTACATAATGCATAGTATTTGAGCGGGAAAAGTAATGCCAATACTGACCATTATAATAAACCATATGGCCTCCCCAGCATCCGCCCCCGGGATTATCACCGTAATTTGACCATGATGCTTTTACAGGTTGAGAAATCGCTTCCCAATGAATCAGGTCGGTTGAATGAAAAATTACCGGTGTAACATTAAAAGATGAACCGGTTGTATAAAAATCATTTCCGATGCGGGTAAGTGTGGCATCGGGGTGGTCGCCGGGTATTACCGGATTCATGTAGGTATCATCCGTTTGTGCAATAATATCCAGTTGTGATATGATGCATATCAGACCGGAAAAAATAAATACTTTCATATGTGCAAATTTTCAGTTTATACTAATAATAAATTCCTTGTTTATTTTCTCATACTCGTCACAAATATTGGAACTTGGTTGTTGCAATTGTCTTATTATTTTGCAGTACTATAAAATAAATTCCGGAATCAAGAGACAGTGATAGCGTAATGGAGGTTAAAGGGATTTTATAACTATAGTTTACTACCTGTTTACCATCTATACTATAGATAGCCAGTTTATTGAAGGTAGGTTCCCACAAAACCTGAAATTCCGACTGAACAGGATTAGGTATGATCAAAATATCGTAACTGACATTTTTACTTTCAATCGCATCAGGTTGATTCACATTTATTTTCCATCCCAAAACGGTTTTTATCCCGCACGGATTTGTAAAAGTTGCAGTTATATAACATGTACTAACAGGATAGATTACTTGTGCATTCGATGTGCCGGATAAGCCACAGCCACTCCACTTCCAAGTACCATCTCCATAAGCTTCCGGAATTAATAATACCGAATCGCCAGGGTTAACAGTAACTTCATTTGTATCTGTTAATATACCGTCATTTACGCGTAAATAGGGTATACATATCGCCGGACCACATGTGTCGGTCCTGAACCAGTCTATATCTACATAGCCACCCGTATCAATTGTTGCATAATTAAATAGGCAAAATTTGTTACCTGTAAAGACTGAAAGGTTGAATTGCATGGCAAGTTCATTTCCAAGTAATGAATAAGATTGATTATCGAAGCTATATGCAAAAGTGGCTTTACCCGTACCATAATGGGCGTTAGCCCTAAGATATATACTTAAAGAATCTGTGGCTACAGACTCGATTGTACTGCCATTATTGACCATGACAATGTGGTTACTGCCATTTGTTCTCCTGACCGCTATATACGCATATGGATACTGAAAAACAGCGAGTCCGGCCACATCACCTTCCTTCATATTATCCACCTCCATTCCGATGGTACCTGTTGAGGAAACTTCTTTTGAATAATAAGCGAAAATTCGTTGTGTAAGCGTATTCTGTGCCTCAGGCAGTGTAGTCACCGGTTTTACTGTTGAAAGTCTTAAATATCCGGGATTATCAGTGAGCAACCATTTTGTGGAATCCGGATTGTGGTTCCAGCCCCATTGCATACCCATTTCATCGTCTTCAAATTCGTCGGAAGCAGGTAAAATGGTCACAGGATATTCCTTTCCGACATCAGGTTTTGGATAGGTTATTACTCCTTTGCCATCGACACCTACCATGGGCCAGTCATCTTCCCACGTCACAGGTTGCAGGGTCGGAAATCGTCCAAACGGACCTCCGTCCTGAAAGATAACTGACCACCATTCCCCTGTCTGTGTTTCAATGAGAGCTCCCTGGTGAATGCCTGTACCTAAATTACCGTTGTCCCTGATAACTATTTTTTCTTCATAAGGTCCATAGATATTTTCTGAACGCAGGGCAACCTGGAATCCGTCCCCCCCTCCGTAGGTAGCATATAAATAATAGTAACCGTTGATTTTATAGACATGGCTGCCTTCAAGCCCGGGCCGAATATCACCTGTAAAAACGAGTACATCATCATCAACAGCAACAAAATTCGAATCCAGTTCAGTAATATAAATCGTGCTGTAGCCATGAGCTACATATATTTTTCCATCATCATCGAAGAATAAGCCCGGATCGTAAAATCCCCTGGGTAGCTTCCTCAGCTCCCAGGGTCCCTCAGGATTTGTTGCTGTACACACAAAACCTCCTTCATCAAGGGTTATGAACATCAAATAGTATTTGCCATCATGGAACTTTAAACTGGTTGCCCACTGGCCGTGACTGTACCTGTTACATCCATCGAGATTATAGCATTTGCTGTAATCCATGCGCTGCACTGCATTACTACAATATTCCCAGTTTACCAGATCGTAGGATTTAAGGATCGGAACACCCGGAAAAATGAACATGGTAGTTGTAACCATATAATAGACCGAATCTACCCTGATTACATCGGGATCCGGAAAATCAGCATAAATAAGCGGATTGGTATATGTACCATCTCCGTTGTCACTTTGCATTTTCTGTCCAGGGCAACTAGCCCAAATAAAAAAAACAAGTAGTAATATTACAAATACTTTCATAACAATATAATTTTGCCATGAATATTTCTTTTACCATCATACAGATTAACCAGATAAACACCATTGCTTAACTGATCAATATTTAGTGTATTGTTGCTGATGTTGGAATAAGATAATTCCAACCTGCCGTTTATATCGTAAATACTCAGTTTTTTAATATCATAGTTACCAAAAAGCTTAATGGTTTGATATAATGGATTGTAAAAAATTTTGAATCCAATATCGCTTTGGTATTGTGATATATCAGTACTGGTAGTATCTATTCCGGGAACACGACCGAAAATCCTTTGTGCGAAATGGTACAAACCGGCTTTCCAAACCGACCAATCGTGGCCTTTGCCCGCTTCAATCAAATAATAATGGTCAATATTTGCCTTATAACCATCGAACCCTGAAGGAGGAGGAGCTATATTATCCTGCGGGAACAGAACTTGTGGATTAGATACAATCATTAAAGCAATTAATGATTTTCTGATAAAATCCCGTTTTATCCTGCCTGTTTTTAGTTTATATTTAATCATACTTTTAGTTGTTAAGAATCAGAACCCGGATTGTTTTCTGAGAGTCACTAGTTTTTTTGACTTTATAGTTTGCTGATACCAATATATCGCCATTCTATCATAGTCATTGCCTCTTCACTCCTGCTTTAATCTGTGTAAATGAATGCGCAGGGAATGAATATGATATTTTATTCTTTTCTGTTTTGATCTCTTCTGATACAGGAATATACTGCCCCTGCTTATCATATATAAAGTGGTCTTTGAGCGAATCTCCGGTAACTACTTTTGCTTCAGCCTTCCCTGTAAATTCACCTGAACTGGTAATTATGTCCGCAATGATCGTATTGTCTTTATGCCTGTTAATCACATTAATATAAACGTTATTTGTTTCTTTTGAGCAGACTGTTGTAACATCAAGAAAAGGGATGCCTTTGTATTTTTCTGTATTGAAAGTATCACACTCAACGTAAGTATCGACAGAGTTTCCACAACAGTTGTTTGAAAACAATTTAAACGTGTTATATAACGGTGTTTTGAAAGTTCCTTTTGCTTTGTCTATTTGTAACAGAGAAGTAAGCAATGTGAAGTTTGCCATTTTAACAATATCGGCATGACGAATAAAAGAATTAAAATACATGGCAACTGCCAGGGTAGATAACAGATTTTGACCGAACGGGGCCCACTCATCAACCGAGAGGTAAATGGATTTCATTGTCGGATACATGGCTTTAGCAACGTTAATCTGCGCATGAAGGACTTTAATTTTTTCTTCAATATCAAATGAACTCTGTCCTACATAATCATAATAATTATCGGTTCTGTTCCAATAACGGTGAATGGAGATATAGTCGGCAATATCTCTAAGTTCGGTAATTATTTTCCAGTTCCAGTCAATCCATTTGCCGGTACTCTCGTAGTACGACGAACCGTTAGCGATAAACTTAATTGTATTGTCGGTGGCTTTCATCGCTTTTGCAGCCTCAATTGCAACCTTGCAATAATCTTCGGCGTTTTTGTATCCCATGATCCAGGGTGATCCGTCAACTTCGTTACCAAGACACCAGTATTTTACATTGAATGGTTCCTGATTACCATACTTAGCACGTAAATCTGAATAATAGGTACCCTTTTCCAAATTGCAATATTCAACCCAGTAGCGTGCATCGTTTATGCTGCCAAGACCAAGATTAACACAAATAACATCTTCACTTCCAATCGACCTGTTTAATTGTATCCATTCGTCTGTTCCAACATGATTATTATCAATGGCACCCCATGCAAGGTCTTTACGCACAGGACGTTGTTCTTTCGGGCCAATGCCGTCCTGCCAGTTATAACCAGCAACATAATTACCACCTGGCCACCGCATGTTTGTTATTTTAAGTTCTTTCATCGCTTCAATATAATTTCTTTTGAAGCCGTTCTCGTCCGCAAGGGGAGAGGAAGGATCATACAAAATTCCATACATTGTGTTTATGGATGTGGTATCAGATAATCCGAATCTCCTGGGATTAAACTCTATAGGTTCCATGAATACACCATAGATTTTAGGATCAATTTCCCCTATTATTCTGTCAATATCGATGTTGATATTTGCCGTTTGAGCAAATAAGTAATAAGGAAGAGCAAGCAGTAAAATAAAGAATAATTTTTTCACGTTAGTAATTATTTTGTTAGTGAATAAATAATTTAGTTATGAGCATTTGAGTATTCCAACGGGATTCTAAACCAGTCAAAATCAACATATCCGCCTGTTGATTTTGTTGCATAATTAAACAGGCAAAACTTGTTTCCGGTAAATACAGTAAGATTAAATCTCATTGACAATTCATTACCAAGTGAAGTAAATTTTTTATTATCTAAACTGTATGAGAAGGATGCCTTGCTTGTACCATAATGTGCCGATGCCTGCAAGTATATGGTTTTATCTTTCATTTCCACCGAATCTATAGTTTCTCCATTGTTTACCATTATGATGTATTTGGAGTCATTAATTTGTTTCACAGCTATATAAGCATATGGATCCTGAAATACAGCTAAACCGGCTATATCACCATCTTTCATATGGTCCACATCAATCTTTGTAACGGCAATTGTAGGTATGGTTTTAGAGTAATAAGCAAATGGCCTTTGTGTGAGAGTGTTACGTGCTTCACGCAAATTTGAAACTGCTTTTCCTGTTATTAATCTTATATATCCTGGCTTTTGAGTTAGCGACCATTTTGCAGAATCAGGATTATGGTTCCATCCCCACTGCATGCCAAGTACTGCATTATTAAATTCGTCCGACGTTGGAAGTATTTTGATCGGATAATTTATCCCGACATTTGGCTTCTTGTATGTTACGACACCTTTCCCGTCAACACCTGCTATTGGCCAGTCATCTACCCATGTTACGGGATGCAAGGATGGAAAGCGTCCAAAAGGACCTTGATCTACAAAGAGTATTGTCCACCATTCCCCGGTTTGTGTTTTAATGAGTGCTCCCTGATGTACTCCAAAGTTTACTCCTTTTGTGGTATCTCTTATAACTACCTTTTGTTCATAGGGCCCGTAAATATTTTTTGAGCGTAGCGCTACCTGGATTCCATCTACACCTCCGTAAGTGCAGTATAAATAGTAATAATCATTGATTTTATAAACATGAGTCCCTTCAAGCCCTCTGCGGATATCTCCGGTGTAAACTAAAGAATCATTTCCCTTGGGGGCAAAGTTGTTATCAATCTCTGTTACGTAAAGTTTACTGTAACCATGTGCCACATAAATTCTTCCATCATCATCAAAGAATAACCCCGGATCATAAAAACCCTTTGGTAATTTTTTTATTTCCCAGGGCCCTTCGGGTTTTGAAGCTTTACAGAGAAATCCACCTTCATCGAGTGTAATGAAGAGCAAATAAAATTTACCATTGTGATATCTTAAACTTGTGGCCCACTGACCATGTGAATATCTGTTACAACCATCAAGGTCATAGCATTTACTGAAATCGAATCGTTGTACCGCATTACTGCAATATTCCCAATTAACAAGGTCATAAGATTTAACAATCGTAACACCCGGGAAAACAAACATGGTAGTAGTAACCATGTAATAAGTATCCCCTACCAGGATTACATCCGGGTCAGGAAAATCGGCAGCGATAACCGGATTGGTATAAGTTCCGTCGCCGTTGTCACTGTGCAGTTTCTGTGCAAATAAACTGACTAATGGTAAAAACGATAGCGTAATAATTATTAAGAATACATTATTTTTCATTTTGGTAGATTTTTGATTCTTGAAATTATACTTCTATTAAATAGGGAGGCTATAAAAAGCCTCCCTATTTATAAAACATTTCGCTCAGAGAAAATTAAATCCAAAAATTACTGGACCACAAAAGGAATAAATGTTTCAAATTTTATTCCCCTGTCACGCATTACCAAGGTATCAGTCAGGGTGTGGGTAGTCGTTCCAAAATCAATGGTATATTTGAGGTACAGTACATCACGTTTTTCACCCCCCCACATATCGCCGTCATTAACATATTTACCGTTGCCTGTCAAAGTATAAGAAGCCGTGTCGGGATTTGATACGGTACAATTATTATTTTCATCAAATATTATAATAAGCTCGAAAGGAAGATCAATATTACCTTCGGCTTTGGTATTTAGCTTTATTGAAGCTTCATCCATTGATCTGGTTTCAGCCTTACACACTTCATCCTTTTCCACATATTTTTCATGGTAAATGTATGTGGCATCAAGTGAAGTATTTCCATTATTGCCTTTTACAACGTCAATACCTCTGCGCAGGTAGGAAGCGTGCCACGGATTTATATACTTAATTGCATAAAGAACATAATCTTTAGGTTCAATACTCCACTCATTAGCAATACGGCGGTCAGCAGTGTCTATTTCTGTTTGACCTCTAAGTACCGAATCTGCATTTGTTACTGATGTGATTACCATAGGGATAACATAAGTATTTTTAATAGAAAGGCTGTCTTCAAAAAAAGCATCCGTCAACTGTACTTCTATTCCGCCCATTAATTCCCCCGAAGGAATCACTATCTGCATATTTCCGGGAAGGCTGTAATAGCCTGAAGGCATTGCAATCACATCATCTCCTACAGAACTCCCAAATCTGAGATTCTCACAAAGAGAATTATCAACAACTACATCTATTGTGATGTCCTTTTTGTTTTCATAGACACCACCCACTGTCGCCATTATAATACATTTGTGTTCATTATCAAGCAAGTTATCAAAAACATAATCTTCTCCAAGTACAAGTGTCCTTACCGGGGATTGATATGCAAAATATACGGCAGAATAATCAAAATCCGGAAATTCCCAATCCTGATTCTCGCATGCTGAAAAAACAGCGAGTATAATTAATAATATAAAAAAACTTTTTTTCATTTTTCAAATTTTTTATAGTTCTAATTTAAAATTACCACCCGTTGTTTTGTATTAAACCGGCTTTTAGTACTTCATCATACGGCAGTGGGGGATAATACATATAATCCTCGTACAGTCTCTTTTCTACGGTTGTCACAACATAATTATCATTTGTAATCCTGACTCCCATGGCCGGTTCGGTAAGATCTTTTTTCCATCTGCGCAGATCCCAGAAACGGAAACCTTCGAAACACAGTTCCAACCGCTTCTCGTTATGTATCAACTCTCTCATATCCTCCTTACTGCTGATGGATGCCAGATAGTTGTCAGGTTGTCTTATTCCAGCTCTGCTTCGTATTGCAGCAATCACATCACGGGCTGAATAAGCATGAGTACCCCTGCCATCAGGTCCCCAGGCTTCATTGGCTGCCTCTGCATATATCAGGAATATTTCAGTATATCTGATATGGACAGGATAGTGCCTTTGACCTTGCAATGCAGTAGGATCCAGGTTTACTTCTTCTACCAGGAATTTACGCAAATAGTATCCAGTCCTTGTCGATGTTTTGAGATAGTCAACAGCATCATCGCCACTATTTGTGCTCGTATTGATGATTTCGTTAGACAAAGTGCTTCCGTTCACAACGATATAGTCAGTTAATCGCGGGTCGCGGTTAGCATATGGATTTGCCGGATCATAACCACTATTTGTTGCATCGGTTATTGGATATCCGTTTTCCATAGGGAAAGCATCTACAAGGTTTTGGGTAGGATTGACACGGCCGTTACCGTAAAGCGAAGGCGGAAAGTTGTCTTGTTCAAGATCGTAACTTGTACTTAAACTCCCCCTCCACAGCATTTCGCTCTGATCACGACTAGCGGCAAGATTTATTCTATTGGCATTGGTGCGAAGGTAAAATAATCCGCCGGCCGGATCCAGTTCAGATATGCCTCCATACAGATCAATAACCTCTGCTGCATAATTTGCCGCATTTCCCCATGTAAAAGTGGTTCCTTCACTATAAGCAGGGCTCGCGGCAAGGAGTGCAGCTTTTGCCCTTATTGCTTTGAGTATACGACCCGAGATACGTTGCCTGCTAATATCACCAAAAATTCTGTTATACTCTTCCACGGAAAAGTCTTTATATTGATCAGGTAAATCCAAACTATTTTCTAAATCACCATAATCTAAAGGAAGGTACTTATCAGCTTCATTGAGGTCGCTATAAATTTGTTGCAAACATTCTTCAAATGTGTTTCGCGGCCTGGAGAAATCAGAACCGGCCTCGAGCATTTCCGTGATTATTGGCACCCCGAGCAGTTCACCACCGGGGCTGTAACCGCCATGAGCCTGGAGTAGGTTAAGCATAAACAGCGCTCTAAGCCCATAAGCTTCTCCCTTGTTACGGTAATTAAACAGTACCCTGGCAGTATCGCTCCTATATGACCAATTTACACTGTCGGTTTCGGCAAGGAACCTGTTCAAATAAACTATTACAGTATATGAGTTATACCACTGATCCACGGGATTATTTATTGAAGACCACTGTCCTGTCGCCATGTTGAGGTAACCGCTGAATTTATCGTTAGTAACCGCATCATCGGTAGCTACATCGTTAAATGAATAATTATTTGTCGGGAGCCACGCATAAGCATTTAAAAGTATACCCTCTGCAAAAACAGCATCGTTGTAAATATCCTGCAGGGTTTGATTGTTTTCGTCGGCTGGTTCAAGGAGATCTTCGCAACCAGTAAATACTATTGCGATAATCAGAAGTATTATTGCATATTTATTCATGTCTGTTTATTTTATGTTTTGATATTTACCTTTAAAAATTTGCCCTGATACCAAGAGAGTAATATCTCATTACCGGGCTTGTCCATGTAACCAAATCCAAAATATCTTTATTCTTGGAGAAAGTGAAAAGGTATAATCCCATTACATATACACCTAGTTCCTTGATAAATGTTTTCCCCAGTAAATTTTCAGGCAGATCGTATGTAACTTGTACTTTGTCTAAATCAAACCTGTCAGATTTATATATCCAGAAATCGGAAGTACGAAAATTATTCCTATTTTCCAGGGAACTTAAACGGGGATAAGTGGCGGTATTTCTTGTATCCTCGGTCCATCTGTCAAGTATAACTTCTGAATATTTATCGTCACCCTGAACCCAGAAATAATCAATATTCTTCATCCCGTTTCCTCCAACTGAACCTGTTCCACGCAAATAAATTGTAAAATTCTTATATGACGCTGAGAAATTCAGGCCATAAATAAAAGGTGCATTCCACTGACCAATCTCTACCTCATCTCTCTCGTTAATTATATTGTCACCATTTTGATCAATGTATTTAATATCACCTGGCCTAACTTCACCGAAAGCTTGCAATGGATGGTTGGCTATATCGTTTTCATCCATAAAAAAGCCATTGTTAACAAGTCCGAATATAGCTTCTACAGGCTTACCTACCCTGTTCATATAAGAATCTGCATACAATTCATCACGCTTTATTACTTTTGTATTGATATAGGTAGCATTTATTCCCAGATTAAATTCTACCTCACTGATTTTCCTGTTAAAATTCAACATAACATCGGTCCCGGTGAATTGGTTGCTATTATAATTGGTATATGGTACCAATGTACTGAAATAGCTGGGATATTGCGAAAATCTCTGGGTGGGTAGACCATCCATTCGTATCAGGAAAAAAGTTGTTTCGAGCCAGAGTAACCTGTTAAAGAAAGCGCCCTCGATACCCATATTGAATTCTTTTCTCTTGACAAAAGAAAGATCCGGGTTTGCACCATGTAAAGAATAGGTCGCCTGGTTACTATATGAACCATCATCCCATGAGAACCCGTCTCCTGAGATGTATATGTTATCGTACAAATAATAATCGCCAATACGCAGGTCAGTGTTAACTATACCGGCTGAAGCGGAAAGTTTCAGGTGGTCAACTATAGTTGAGCCGGACAGGAAATTCTCAGAACTCATAAGCCAACCCAGGCCAATGGTCGGTGATAAAGCCGTCCTGTTACCTTCCGGCAATTTAGTTGAATTCACAAAAGCCCCGCTAAAGTCTACCCAGTATTTATGGTCGTAATTATATCCAAGCTGCAATCCCAGGTTTGTGTTCGTTGATGCCTGGATTATTCCATTCGTTGTAATTGATGTACCTGAAGCAAGCAATATAGCCGAAATATTATGAACATCGTTTAATGATGTCATGTAATTGAACTGTACAGAAAAACCCAGGTTTCTTGTTTGCGCTGAACCTTCTATATTTTGGTCACCTGTACGGATATCGTTCCCGAATTTTTCAAGTCCGGTAATAATATCAGAATCCGGAATTGAATCCCAGGTGGGGGTATACACAGAATATTCATTGTTAATTGATTGGATATAAGTATTATAATAATCTGCATTAAATCTGGTGTGAAATGACAATCCTTTCACAACGCTGTTAAGGTCGATATTTATCGTGTTGGTCAATTGTACCACACGGTTTATATATTCAAGGTATCCCCCAACATATAAATCAGCAAGCGGATTTGTCAGATACTCCTGCGTGCCACCCAATATGTACTGCCCATCAATGATATTCTTGCTGTTTTCTGCCAAAAGAATAGCATCAGTGGAATCCGGGGTTATCATACTTAAAGGCAACAGCGGGGCATATTTGTTGGGCAAAAACGTTGAAGCGCTATACCAGTAATCGGCTAATCCCCGACGACTATTATCCAGTATTGCCACCACGTCGACGGTACTTGATATGGAATTATTTAAGTTTATATCAACATTACCCCTGACGTTAAATCTGTTATCACCCTCATTTTTACCTTCACCGATATTCAATAAAGTGGATTGATTCACCCATCCGATATTGGTATAAAACCTGGCATCCTTGTTGCCGCCCGAGAATTCAGTAGCAACATCAGTACTGTATGTATACTTATTAAGGTATTCGGAAGAATAATAATCTATGTCAGGATACCTGTACCGGTTACCGTTTTTATAATTATTAATCGTTTCGTTGTCATAAAATTCCTGTAAACCATCATTAATGCGGGCTTCGTTATAAAGAGCCATGTATTCCACCGATCCAAGGTATTCAGGATATAATTTTGGAAATGCAAGACCAGTATTAGCCCTTACATTTAATTTACGGTTAGATGCTTCACCTCTTTTCGATGTGATCAATATAACCCCATGCGCTGCATGGCTGCCGTAAAGGGCTACTGCGTTTACTCCCTTGAGAATTGTAATTTGTTCAACCTCCTCAAGCCTGATATCACCTAAATTGCGTTGAATCCCATCAATCATCACCAGGGCGCCCTCCATACCCCAGATATTGTTATATCCTAACAATCCTCCGACCTTGCCAAACATTCCTTCACCAACAGATAAGTTGTAATCCCTGTTAATGTAATCACCGGGATTCAACACACTTATTGCACCCGGTAAGTCCCTTTTTTCAATTGTTTTATAAGCAACGTTTACCATTTGTTCCACGGTATCTTTCTCAAGTACTATTTTCTCAAGCCCCGGTTCGGCTTTCATGATCCGTGATTTAAATCCATTTGCACTGACATACAACATGGAATTAACCGGTACTGTGATAGTGAACCTTCCCGACAAATCCGTGTATCGTATGATATTGACTTCTTCTCCATAAACGGAGGCATTGGTAACCGGATTACCCTCCTGGTCATATACCAGGGATTCCAGGGTAATTTCATTGGTGTCTTGTCCCATTAACTTCGCTGAGAAGAAAGAGAGCATCACGCAAAAAAGCATTAATATTTTAATATATTTCATTTTTATCTCGTTTTAAATTATGAAATCTTTGGCGCATTTTTTACCATCCTGGGTTTTGTCCGAATTCGGGATAAATGGTCACCTGTTCCTGTGGTAGAGGAAACCAGTAATGTTTATCTTCAACTACCCGCGTCACAACAATCCTTTCAACCATATTAATTGGTACTATTCTACCATCAATTGTTGTATCACGGTCAAAATCAATGGCTGTTTTTTCCCTGTATTTCATTTCTTTGTGAATCATCCACCTGCGCAAATCACAGAAACGTATATTAGCTTCACCCATGAGCTCAACGGCCCTTTCCCTTATGAGCTCGCTCATGAAGGCTTCTTTGGAAACAAGGTACCTTGCATCTACACCTGGCACATTGGCCCTGGCCCTGACAATATTCACGGCATCTTCTGCCGTTAAAACATAACCAGCATTTCCCGCGTAACTGCTTTGCGGCGTTCCGTAACCGTACAATACAGCTTCTGCATACATATAATAAACATCTGCCAGGCGCATGTAACCAGGTAGCATTAACTTATTAGGAACATTATCCACATTATTGCCTTCATTTGGATAAAACTTTTTAAGCATATAACCGGTCCGGCTACCACCCAGATCGTCACGATAATTTCCCCCGTTATAAAGATTTGCATAGCGTTTGAAATCATCAGCAGAAGTTCCTCCCTGGATCATCTTTACGCCGTCATAAACAATACTCTCATAAAAACGGGGGTCGCGACCGGTCCACGGATCTGCAGGATCATAACCTGAATCCTCGTCGTCTATTGGCAAACCATTGGCCATACCAAAATTTTTTACATAACTGTGTGCAGGCGATATCATATTACCATCACCACCTAATACAGTTGGATGATGTAAAGATGTAGTTGCATCATACCCTATGTTATTCCAGTAAAACCTGGGTGTCATAAGCGATTCCGGGTATCCGGGAATATCTCCGTTTAAAGTATAGAAGTTTTCATGATACCTTTCCCATTCAGTAAGTTGATAAAATGCCTCTCCCGTATGTGACAAATACAGGCATTTGTAGAACGCTTCGGCTGCTCTTATGCACAATTCTTCATCATAGGAAGCATTGCCGGTCGATACCTTGTTCATCAACGGACTTGCCGCGTAAAGCAGATCCTTGCCCAGATAAGCGTAAGCAGTCGATTTGGTTACACGCTGATCGTTATTTCCCAGAGTTTGCTGCCCTACCACTGTATTGTCCCAGTCAGCCGGCAACAATTCTGCTGCTTCCTCCAGATCCTGAGCTGCAAGAAGGGCTGTTTCCCGGTAAGTCAGCCGGGGAAGATCCAATTTTTCAGAACCAAGGACCTCGTTGATATATGGAAGCCCTCCCCAGAAACTCATCAGTTGAAAATGGAAAAATCCGCGGAAGAATAAAAGCTGCCCTTTAATAATATCTTTCTCTTCCTGCGTAGCCTCTACAAGTTTGTCCAGATTGGCCAGACCAATATTGGCTTTGCGTATGCCGTACCAGCTTAAAGGCCATAATCCTTTCTGTTGCCATTCATCAGGCCCGGTACTGGTGACCGCCCCGTCACTGGCCATAAAGTAGCTCTGGTTCCATTCCCAGGCTGTAGTATACCAGTACCAATAATCGCCATTATCAAAATGAACATTTAACCTCCAGTCGACTGTTGTTGCCAAAATTTCGTCTCCTATATGCCAGTCTGCAACCCAGATTGATCTTGTATAATCAGGTATACAGTGGTACATTTCTTCTACAAATCCCTGGAAACTTTTAAAAGTACCAAAAAGCTCCTGTTCGGAAATGATTGCTTCAGGCGCCTTATCCAGATAGTCCTCGCACGATACTATCATGAGGCCCAATATAACAATGCACACCCTTATTAAATTACTTATGTTTATATTCTTTATCATGATCTTATAATTTTTACAGAACAATATTAACTCCAAGGTTTATACGCCTCACCATGGGATAGGCACCTTGTCCGCCCCATCCGCCTAAATTCGATTCGCGGTCATCCGGCATTTTAGTCCATAAAAGGAGATTGTTTCCATTCAGGTATACCCGCAATGATTTTATTCCGATCCTGTTTATAGTGCCTGATCCGAAGGTATAAGCAATTTCTGCATTTTTTAAGCGAAAATACGACCCATCATAAGCGTAAAAGTTTCCGTATCTGTCAAATTTCTCTACATATCTCGGAACAAACGATTCTGCGTCTTTATTGTCTTTTGACCAGTAATCCCCCTGTTCATAAACTACATTCACTTGCTTGTTGAAATTACCAAAACTTATATATCTGGTTACATTACTTACTCCGTAGAATTGCACAAAAAAGCTAAATCCTTTATAATCGCAACCAAGGCTATAACTGTAAGTGTTTTGGGGCCTTTCCGGGAAGCCGTTTGGTGCATTATCATAAGCATCTATTATACCGTCACCATTAAAATCTATAATATTAAATTCACCGGGTAATTTCAGCTGATCATTTGCTTCCCATTCCGTACTGCCATAAACTTCGTCCCATGTGTTAACAAAATCGCCAAGCAATTGCGAGCTGTACTGGTCGATCTGGTATCCCTCATCTTTCTGATATGCAGGCAGTAATTCAGGGTCATCGGCAAAAATGATCTCATCTTTGGCATGTGTCATAGCTACATTTGCCCACAATCTTATCCTGTTTGCAAAACTGTGGTTCAGCTTCATTTCGATTTCATACCCCTTGACTTTAACCTCGCCAAGATTTGCCGATGGCGGAATCCCGCCTAAATAATCGACAACTGCCCTATCTTTACCCTTTACAAGGATTTCTTTGCGATAATCATTAAAAACATCTACACTACCTTTGATCAGCCCGTACAGGAATGAATATTCAATTCCCAAATTTTTCTTTTCTACTGTTTCCCAATGTATGTCAGCATTTCCAATGGCACCTTCTTTATACCATGTATAAGGACTGGTGGCACCAGCACTCCTCCCCAAAAGGGATTGGCCCCCATATTCCCATGACGTCGCATACAACCAGCGGAAATCGGGTTTATATTCATTAATGTCTATTCTATCGTTTCCCACAAGACCGTATGATCCGCGGATTTTGAACATGTCAATGAAGGAAATATTTTTCATAAAGCTTTCATTACTCAACATCCATCCAAGCGCTGCAGAAGGGAAGAAATCAAACCGGTAACCCGGGCCAAATTTTTCAGAGCCATTGTATGCCCCGTTAAATTCAACAAAATATCTTTCATCATAATTATAGGTTGTCCTGAAAACCCAGTCTTCGCGATAAAGTGGGAATATGCTGCCTCTTACCTTTTTGTCGCGGCTAAAAAGCCCCATTGCAGTTATGCTATGCCTGTTTATTTTGGTCGTATAGTTAACCTGAAACTGGTAGAAAGTCTTTCTTACTGTTGAATCGTTTTGCATTGAATCACTACGCACCGACCATTCCTCAACAATATAATCATACTTGTTATTGGTATTATAAATTTGATTATAAGTTACGTCCCCCTCAGGGGAAATCCACTTCTCAATAAGTGAGCCCCAACCAGGCCAAACACCCCCATCAGATAAAAAAGTATTGTCCATGGAGAAAGTACCTTTTACATTCAGCCCTTTCAAAATCATACTCAGGTCTTGTGTAATTGTAAAGTCTGTATTTATAATAGAAGACTTAAGATTTCTTATCCCCCGGCTTGATACAACTCTAACAGAATTCATTACATCAACTTCATTTGCAGGCCAAAATCCCCAGGTTCCATCGCTGTACTGGGGCGGGAAAGCATCCGGTGGATTCGAATAGGCGGCTTGCCACATCCTATATTCAAATCCTGACCAGGTTTCCTTTTTCAGGGCATGATAACCTGAAAGATTTGTTGAGAGGGTTGTAGTATTGGTTATATTAAAGTCGAGATTACTTCGAAAATTCAACCTGTCATATCCATATCCCGCTGTATATCCCTCTCCGTTATCACGGACATTCATAAGGTCTCCTTCGTGCAGATAATCCATTGATGTAAAATATCTAACAAATGATGATCCGCCGGAAATGCTTATATTATTACTGAATGACATAGCATAATCCTTGAACGTCTCTTCCTGCCAGTCGATGTTGGGATATCTTTCAGCCTCTTCCAGGTCTGCAGGATTACGGTATTTGTCCAGCTCTGGGATCGGGGTGTATGCCTGAAATAGAGCAGGGGTTATGTTAACCTCCCGCTCTATGGCTTTATTTCGTACTTTAAGCGCGTCATACGCGTCATACTTTCCGGGTATCTTTGAAGGTATTTTCATGGTCATGTCTGAGGATACCCTTATGCTTGCTTTACCTTCAGCTCCGCGCTTGGTGGTAATAAGTATAACACCGTTTGCACCTTTAACCCCGAAAACAGCGGTTGCCGATGCATCTTTCAATACCGATATGCTTTCCACGGATTTAAAGTCAATCTCGTTCATTGAACGCTCAATCCCATCGACTAAAACAAGAGGGTTACTAAAGTTCCATGTGCCCTGACCCCTGATATATATAATGGGATCCTCGTCACCGGGTTCCCCCGTACCTTGTAAGGTAATCAAACCCGGAATATTCCCGGTTAAAGCTGCGCCTATATTAGACACACCTCCTGTTCTTTCCAGCACTTCACCGCTTGTTTGCGATATAGCACCTACTACACTCTCTTTTTGTTGTTTTCCGTAACCTACTACAACAACTTCACTCAGTTCTTCGAGGCTTTCAATAAGTATCATATTCAATGCCGGTTGATTGCCTGCCTGCATTTCTTCAGTAAGGTATCCGACATAAGAAAATACCAGTACCGATTCAGAAGATGAAACAGTGATCGAATATTTGCCATCCTGATCAGTAGTGGTACCGTTCATCGTCTCCTTTTCAATAATGTTCACACCTGGAAGCGCTTTCCCTTCTGAATCGGTTACTTTACCTGATACTACTACCTGCTGAACATTAGCCTCTGGGATTATAACAACTTGTTTGCCATCGGGAATGCTTAAAGAGAATTCACCGTTTGCATTGGTAATAGTACCCAAAGAATAATACTCTTTAAGTACTTCTGCAGCCCCAATGATTGGATTTTGTGTCTCATCAAATATTACTCCTCTGACAGTATGATCAGTCTTTGCAAACACTGATGAACTACATAGAGCTATTAATAAGAACAAAAATCCTGTCAGCCACGATTTCCTTCTTATATTATATAGTAAGGAAATAGTTGGATACTGTTTTTTGATTTTTTTCTCCATCATATATTCCAATTAAACTGTTTTAATTTACTCTAGATTATTAATAAAAATAGTGAAAAAAAAAGAAACAAGCTTACACAGAATATTTCTTAATGAATTCTTCTGCATTAAATTATCTGCACATTACATTAAATACTAATGTGCTCACGGGTCATTAATCCCAATCATAAGTTTCGATTTTAGGTTAGTCAATTTGTCTTTTTATAAATTTTATCATTATTAAGTTTATCAACTGGTATACCAGTAAATGGTATAAGGCCAATACCCGAAGAATTTGTAATATTACCGGGATCATATAAAAAAGATATCCATTTTAATTTAAAAAGCCGTCCTGCATCAGCACCTTTAAATCTAAGATATATATCGTGTCTGCCCTGGACAATAGCAACCGGTGCAGTGAAAGTTTCAAATTTATTCCAGTCTCCGGTATTTGAAATTTCATATTCGGCAACTTTTGTGCCTGTATTTATAGAATCGAGCCAGACTTCAACTATGCCTCCGTTACCGGCGCTTGAGGCAGTTATCTCAATAGCTTTCGGAGCTTTTAAATATTCGCTGTTGCCAAATTCCACACCTGCATATAATGCCCAGTCATTGTTATGGATACTGTCTAATAAATAAATTCTCTGCGATAAAGTAGTTCTTGCAGTTCTATATTGGTTCGCAGGGCATTCTGCCAAAATTGGTGAATATGCATCACGGTATATGTAAAAATCAAAGAAAGCATCATTACTACCCTGAACAAAGAGACCCTGCCTTGTACCGGTAAAGGAAAAAAAATCTGAATAGGAATCAATTTCCGACACATCAAAGCTTTTTCCTACCTGTATCCAGTCAGTACCATTACTGCTATAAAATCCATTTATAATATGGTTAACCCTTATAATTTTCAGCCACAATGTATTGCCAATTTTATTTTCTGCTTCATATTTTTTTGCAGCGAAACTAAATCTTATGACTTTATTGCCAGCTTTATCTTTTCTACTTGCAAGTTTTACAAACTTCTTTTCATCTCCCCGCAATATGATTAACCCGGCTTCATCAGATGTTGATTCTGGATCGAATTCCAGACGGGTGATCAGTGAATAATTATGTTCGCCATCATTCTTGGTAACTGTATTCATTTTATTGCTTTTTGGTGAGAGGCGCAACCAGCTGGGACGGTTAGTAAGAGAGTACTTGTCGTCCGGAGTATAGCCAAGCAAAGACCATTCGGGATTCAATTTTTCACTGTTAAAGAAATCCGATTTGGGGACCATCCACGGAATGCCGCTGCTTGGCAGTTTGGGAGCGATAAAGTGTCTGTTGACAGGATAATGTGCCGTGGGTTTATTGTTCGCATTGTAGATAACCTGATTAAACAATCCTTGTCTTCCCTGTCCTTTCCATTCACCCTTTGCATAAAGAGGATGAATAATCCAGTGAGTACTATCATCAAGCATAATAACTGGTGAGGCATGGTTGGGACCTGTAAAAAGTGAACCCGGTTTCAGAGGATCGCTTTCATTGAAAAAATCTCCCAGCATTTCCCATGAAGCCTGATCAGCATTAATCGCCCGGGTTCTCATAACTTTCTGACCTCCGGAGAGATCCCGTGCAAATGAATAATAGTAATAACCTTTATATTTCCACATAACCGGACCCTCTGCCCAGCTATATGGATGGTAAGGTGCCGGATTTAACCAGTCGAGATTATATACTACACCCGTAGGTTGTCCGTCATTTCCCAGTTCAACAATGCCATTGTTTGGCCTCCCGTTTTTAACTACCAGGTACCACTTCCCATCATCATCAATAAAAATAGAATTATCATATCCTAAACCATATGGCAGACTCGAAGGATTATTCACTCTTACAGGTTCTGACCACGGGCCTGCCGGATCGTCTGCTGTTACAAAATACATGGTATTAGCACGTGAAAAGAAATGCCAATATTTATTATTGTAATGAACCATTTGGCCTCCCCAACACCCCCCTCCGGGTTTGTCACCGTAATTTGACCAGGATGCTTTCACCGGCTGGGAAATTGCTTTCCAGTGAACCAGATCGGTTGAATGGTAGATTACCGGTGTTACATTAAAAGACGAACCGGTTGTATAAAAATCATTCCCAATACGGGTTAAGGTGGCATCGGGATGGTCGCCCGGAATTACAGGATTTGTGTATGTTTCAAATGACGGTGATTGCGCAATCGCTGTATCTAATAAAATTTTAATTCCAAAAAAAAATGCTGTTAAAATCAGGTGATATGTTCTCAAGTTATTCATATATATTATCCACCAACTACCAACCTGAATATTGCTTTAAAACCCCGCCACTAAGCGATACTTCATTAGCCGGTAAAGGCATGAAGTCATTTTTCGGCGATTCAAATACTATAGGGAAACCCCCGGCTGTTGTAGATCCGTCAATATATTGTTTAGCAAGATTCCAGCGTACGAGGTCAAAGAAACGGTGCCCCTCGCATGAAAGTTCCACTCTGCGCTCGTTGACAAGCTGCTCGAATGTAACATTTCCCGTTAGATCAGTTGGTACACCGGTATTTCCGCAATTTCGGGCACGTGTACGAACTGTATTTATATAATTTAGTGCTTTTGCATTATCATTTAACATGAAGGCCGCTTCGGCTGCATTAAGGTATACTTCGCCAAGACGTATAAGTTTGATATTGTATGGTGAGTTATGCCATCCCCTGAGTAAGTCCTGAAATTGACTGCCTGCCAATTCATATTTTCTTTGATAATATCCAGTTGGACAATGATAATTATCAAAATATATCGGGTAACGCTCTCCTTCAGAAACTTCAATGGAATCGCCTTCAGTTGCGATTGCAACTTTAAACCTGGGATCCCCTGTTTCAAAGGAGCTTGCCAGACTTTCGGTCGGCCAACCCAATCCCCAGTAAGGTGTACGTGATGGTTCCGTTCCTTTCAGGCACCACCTGGCTGATGTCCACTGAACTAGCGAACCTGCCCTGGTATAACCATATCCCAGTAGATCCTGAATATATTGAATTTCAAATATCGATTCCAGGCAGTTATCTCCCTCTACCGTAAAAATATACCGATAGCCATTTGTATTTGGACCCCACCAGGTATTAAACGTATCACCCTCAATACCCACTAAATTGTATTCTCCGGAATTAATAACCTGTTCGCTATAATCCAGCGCCTCATCCCATCTTTCCCTTAAACCCTCAAATCTTGAATCGCCCGGATAATTTCTTGCATAAGATGATTCAAATAAATACATTCTTGCAAGTAAAGCTTTTGCAGCTCCCTTAGTAGCCCTTCCAACGTCAGCTCCTAGTCTAAGCTTTCTTGTTTCATCAATACTGACAGATGGCCACCTTTCAGGAAGCACTGAAATAGCAGACTTAAGATCACTCTCTATCAGATCAAAAAGAGCACGGAAAGCTGACCTTGGCTGATTATATTCTTCCGCTCCAAGAACATGGTCTACAAAAGGTACTTCTCCGTATATATGAGTAAGATAAAGATAATTCAGAGCCCTCAAAAATTTTAATTCCCCCAATCTTTTTTCAATTAATCCGGCATCTGCATTAGGATCGGTATTAACAACATTGGATATTTTCTCCATTGCTAGGTTTGAAAAGTATACGCCCCTGAATAACACACCGTAAACATCTCTTAGAGAATTATTTGAGGGTAAATGTGTCATACGGTTAAATTCTTCAAAATTAGGAACTTCATTTTCAAAATCACCGCCTGATTCGCAGTCATCTGAAGGCACATCGCCAAAGATCATTACTACATCCCTGTCCCAATTGGCAATATGAGCTAATGTGGAATAAGCAGCAGTAACAGCCTGCTCGGCCTGGCTCATAGTAAGGTAAAATGAGGAACTATTCTCAGCAGCTATTGGTTGAAAATCAAGAATATCATCGCTGCATGAATCAAAAATAAAACCAAGTAATACAATACCTGTGATTTTTTTTATAATTGAATATTTCATTTTCTTATAGATTAATGAGGGAATTAAAAATTCAAGTTTACACCAATTAAATACATACGGGTAACCGGGTAAACCCCGATATCAATTCCCATATCTAGATTCTGATCTTCGCTTGTATAACCTGCTTCGGGATTATACCCCTGGTATTTAGTTATTGTAAACAGGTTTTTTATGCCTACATATACTCTAAATTTTTGTATATTTATTTTACTAGTTAAAGCAGCCGGAATTGTATATCCAAGATTTAAAATTTTCAGCCTCAGATACGAACCGTCTTCCACATAAAAATCTGTTGGCCTGGAATAATTTTTGGAATCATCACGGAATACAGTTGTATTATGGTTAGCCGGAACCGCAATAAATCTTTCTCCTGTAACAGGATCATATTTATAAATATCGTTCTCAACGTACCTGTTAGCAAAGTCGGCCGCGTGATTGGTAAAATCCTGACGATAGTAAAGGTATTGTTTTATACCATTTAATATTTTATTTCCATAGGCTCCGTTAAAGAAAGCTGAGAAGTCAAAATTTTTATATTCTAGGTTAATTGAAAAGCCGAATATAAATTTTGGGAGAGGACTCCCCAATGAAACCTTGTCTTGATCCGTAAGCACCCTTCCATCGCCGTTTACATCTTTAAACCTTGCATCACCAGGTCGTGCATCCCTCTGTGCATAAACGGTATCGCCTTGATCGGTAATCCGGAAGGCTTGATTGGTAATTATTTTTCTATCGTTCACAATGATGAAAGGATCCGATTCTGTAAAAATGCCATCTGTCTCCCACCCCCAGAATTCAGAAACTGATCCGCCTATGCGTGTAAGGTTTATAGGGTTAAGCCAATGAATACTACCTCTTGTAAGTGAATCGGCAGCTAAATCCAGAACTTTATTTTTCAGGGTAGAGAAATTTAAATCAAATGAACCTTTTAAATTACCCACCATTTTCTTATAACCCAGGTTAAATTCAAAGCCTGAATTCCGGATACTTCCAACATTCACTTCAGGATAGGTGGTAGAACCGTCAAAATCAGCTCCCATAGAGTAAGTTCCAGTGATATAAGGAGTTTCCATATCCATAATCATATCTTCATTTACCTTGTTATAATATTCGGCGCTCACACTTAGACGATTTTGAAAAAAGGCAAGGTCAATACCCACATTTGTCATGCGTACAGTCTCCCATTTAATATCAGGGTTCTCAATCTGAATGACAGCAGCGCCTACAGAAGAAACATCGGAATTGTCGAAAGAATAACCTAAAGTACTGGGTGTACGGACTAAACTTAAATATGGATAATCCGTCCGGGGGAATGCCCCCATTTCACCGTAACCAATCCTTATTTTACCAAAACTAATAAGTCCCTGTGATTGCATAAATTCTTCTTCAGAAAATTTCCAGCCACCTGAAATTGAGGGAAAATACCCTATCCTCTGTCTGGGATGTAAATTATGCACTCCGTCACGCCTTAAATTTGCGGTTAACAGCCATTTTCCTTTATAATCATAATTTAACCTTGTGAAATAAGATAATTTACGTCCTTCTTCTCCACCTCCCTGGATAATTTGTGATGGTGCTTCCCTGTCATACGAAGTAGAAAAAAACTGCATTGCAGGCAAGGGGCTCGGAAGAGAATCTCTTTCACCGGAGATATAATAACTCCTGTTGCGACTATATTCCATCCCGGCCAGTAATGTAATATTATGATTATTTAAAAGGCTAAAATTATAGCTTAACAGTTGCTGGGCAGTATAATCCAGTGACCGGTCAATCCTGCCCAGAAGTTTGTTTTTATCCCTTCTGTCGGTTGTAGTGTTATAATACACATCCTGAAACTCTTTCGTATCGTCGAATCCCATGTTTCCGAAAAACCGGCTTTTAAATATTAAACCTTTCAGAATTTCTATATCCACACTTATGTTTGTACTTATATCGTTCGTTTTTGCTTTTCGGTTAATCATATCCATCATAGCCAACGGATTACTATTCCCGGATAAATCGGAATTGGCCCAGGTACCATCCTCATTATAATCCGGGACCATCGGCGGCATCAGCAATGCAGGTATTATCGGACTATTGTAATATTCATGGAACTGCCAGTCGAATCCGTCAGTGTTTGTATTTACATAATAACTGTTCTGACTGAATTTAATTCGCTTTAATAGCTTGTGATCTGATTTTATTCTGAGTGTGTACCGCTGATAATCGCTGTTACGTATTATCCCGTCCTGTTTAAAATAATTTGCACTTATTAGAAATGTTGAATTTTCCGAACCTCCGCTCATAGTCAGATCATAATTCTGTGTATGGGATGGCTCAAAAACAAAACCTTGCCAGTCGTAAGTAGGAAGTGTATCAATACGTCCCGTAGTGGCAATAGTATCTCTGTTTCTCGGACTTGATCCCTCCCATTGTGTCTCTTCGAACCACTGCATTAACTGCTGTGAATTCATAAGGTCGAGTTTACGGGTGCTATTTTCAATGCCTGTATAAAAATTAAAATTAGTTTTTAATTTTCCTTGTTGTCCTTTTTTAGTTGTAACGATAATGACCCCGTTACCCCCCGAAACCCCGTAAATTGCAGCAGAGGAAGCATCTTTCAAAATTTCTATGGATTCGATGTCGTTCGCGTTTATGCCGGCTAAACTACCACCTGGAATATCATCAACAATTAAGAGCGGTGATCCTGCATTTATGGATGTAATACCACGAATTTGGATTGTTGCATCTTCACCTGGCCGGCCGGATTTGGTAATAATATTTACCCCGGATGCACGACCCTGCAAAGCATGATCAATTCCCGATACAGGTACTTCGGTTATTTTTTCACTGCTCACCGATGCAATTGATCCTGTAACATCACTCTTCTTCTGAATCCCGTAGCCCACAACAACAATCTCTTCGAGTCCAATGATATCGGGAACAAGCTTAACTGATAATTCAGTTTCATCTCTAATAGTGAACTCTTCTTTCAAATAACCAATGCAACTAAATTGAAGTGATGCACCATACGGAACATTAATGGAATACTTACCATTCATATCAGTAACAGTTCCAACAGAAGTACCTTTCACTATAATAGAAACACCAGGTAGCGGTTCATTTGAGTTAGCATCTGCTACTAAACCACTAATTGGTATTTCATCTTGTTGTCCGGGTGCTCCTGACACACTAATAAAATTACTATTGGCTATAATTAGAAAGAACAACAGCCAGATTGTGGCTGTGCACTTTTGGATCCTGTTTAAAAATTTCATAAATGAATAATAGGTTTATAGGTTTATAAGTTTATATCAATAAAGTTATTTACGCTTAAAATATATGTATATAAAATTTCAGCCAATAACTTTGAAATTTGATGCGAGTTTTGCTTATTAACCGAGATATATGAAAATAGTATTGGTCTAAATTATATGATATAGCTATTCGTAATTATACAGTTCAAATCTAAGAATAGAATAATCATTTAAAAATATCCTTATATGTCTTCCCTGGTGTGTCTGGTCTCCATTCAGATGTCTTATGACTTTCCAGTGTCCATCTTCGAACCTTCCTTCATCGGTTTTCAATATTCCGACATTTAGCATGGGATTACTTAAATTTTTGAATGTTGCTACAATCCCGGACCCTGCAACAAAAAAGTCGTTTTCGTCAGTTTGAACGATTATGGCGCCTGCCATATCCCAGGTATCATTTCCGGAATTAGCCTCATATCCTAAAGCATAGCTGTGCCGTAAGGTAAATTCGTAATTTCCCAGTTGGAAAACGCTTTCCTGATTTTCTTTGTCAAAAAGGACTCCTTCAATTTTATCCTTACCATGATGGTCTGTTATGATAGGTGTCAGCTGACTTATTATATTGTAGATTCTTCCTAATGGTTCGTTTTCCGGATCGTTTGCATTTTCTATAGAAAAAGGGGAAAATCCAATGCCCTCATAATGTCCGATAGCATATGCTGCTTTGGCTGCAACAGTATTATCAAAACGATGTTCGGGAATGAATAAAGGATTTTCCTGTCGTGTATACAGATCACACCAGTGCTTTAAATTAGGGAAATAAAGATCGGGTGATAAAAAATCAATAGTTGGCCCTCCTGCTTTCCATACATCCATTAAATGAGGCAAGGGCCCAGCGCTTGGATAACCTGACCCGGGTTTTCGTCCAGGTCTAATTAAAGCTGCATTCACAAACATTGGCAAAGGATAAATTTCTTTGCCTGCCTCTATAATTGTATCGGCAAATTTTGCATAGTACCAGGCCATAAAGATTTCATCAGTATGCAAACCTTTCCCGAAAATTTCCTCCCAGGTTCCTGATTCTTTATATCCATTTTCTGCCCATATTTCCTTAAACTCAGGTACTAAATTATCCTTATTATTTTTTAAATATTGTATAAATTCCTGCGGTACATTTTCCTGAAATTTTTTATTGGCCAATGGGTGATAATCCCTTGCTGAAGGTAGCATTCCAATCTCATTTTCAGGTTGAATCATTATTATGGTGTGTTCCCTGCTATCAATTTCCTTTATATGCTTCATTAATGCCTTAAATGCATTTAAATCTGCCTGCAAATTGTTATTACTAAAAGGAGTTAATATCTCGTGACTATTACCTTTGTCATCTTTTATCCTTGGAAATCTTTCCTGATTTTTTTTAACCCAGGATGGAGCATGGCTTGACGTACTGTTTTTCCAGGAGGCAAACCACAGAAAGACAAGTCTTAAATCATGGTTGCGGGCTTCATAAATCAGTTGATCAAGCAATTTAAAATCAAATGTTCCTTCAACCGGTTCAATCAGTTCCCAATAGACAGGAGCTAAAACTGTATTCAGATTCATCTTATTTAATTTGGACCATATTGGCTCCATATATTCCAGGCTGGTGAAAGACGAATTACCCAGTTCTCCGCCTAGAACCAGAAATGGCCTTTCGTCAACGATTAATTGTGTTGTTTTACCCTGTTTCTTCAAATAAGGAATCTGAGATGATTTTTGAGTTTGCTTTAATTCTGCCCTATGTCCTTCTTTGTGACATCCGGATATCAGTAATATAAATATTCCGATAAATAATGTAACCTTAATTATTATTTTCATAATGTTTTATTTTGTGGTTCCTTTTTCGTTTATCAATATAATTTGGTTTATGCTCCAAATAAAGTCTTTTGTTTTCTTATTTGTAAAATAAAAAAATTATTTCATCAGTCATAATTCATGTTATCTCGAAGTTAATCAGGATAGATATTCAGAGGGAGGCTTACCATACTGATCTTTAAAACTTTTTGTAAAGTAAGAAGGTGAAGTGAAACCCGTTTGATAAGCAATCTCAGCCAGTGTATACTTTTTAGCTTCCATAAGCTTTATTGCATGCTTCAGGCGGATAATCCTGATAAATTCAATAATCGTCATACCCGTAAGCGCCTTTATTTTCCTGTAAACATTACTTCGGCTCAGGTTCATTTCAACTGCCAATCCTTCTACATTAAGCGTATTATCATTAATATTCATGACAATATAATCGATAGTCTTCTGTAAAAACATCTGATCCAGTTCGTTATCAGCCATTTTATTTGGTATAATGTAGACATCCTGACTGAAATGGGCATATAATTTTCTTCTGGATTGGATTAGCTGATTAATCTTTGCCACCAGGAATTGCATGTTAAAGGGTTTAGTGATATAGGCATCAGCTCCGACTTCAACTCCCTCAATCTGGTCACTAATGGTAGTTTTGGCAGTTAGCAATATGATTGGAATGTGACAGGTTCTGATATCTGCTTTAAGCACATTACATAATTCTATCCCACTGCATTGCGGCATTAAAATATCACTGACAATTAAATCAGGTATTACATTAAAGGCAAGTTCAATTCCGGATTTCCCGTTATCTGACTGAACGATAGCATACTTTTCGCCCAGTTCCCTGGCCAGAAAAGTCCTGAGCTCGTAATTATCTTCAACAACTAAAACATCCGCTTTTTCTTCGTCCTGGTCTGTACCTGACAGTTCTTTCCCATGCTTTTTTAAACTTGATTCTTCATGCTCACTCAATATAGTTCTGCTAAGTACGCTTGTTGGTTCATCGACAATTTCATCTTCATGGAAGGACCTATGGTCGATAGGCAGAACAAATGAAAAATTTGTCTCATGGTTTGGATTACTTCTTGCTTTTATACGTCCATGATTCAATTCAACTAATCCTTTTGTTAGTGCCAGACCAATCCCCATTCCTGAATTTTTCTTCTTCCTGGTAGAATCTGACTGGTAAAATTTCTCAAATACGAAAGGAAGATCTTCAGAGGAGATTCCTGAACCGTCGTCAATAATCCCAATTTCTATGTACCGGGAAGCCGGTTGCATTTCTTCTGACGAAATATTATATTTTTCTTTGACATTCTTTGATTTCAGGGAATTTACTACAACTTGTATGTTCCCGCCATCAGGGGTGTACTTAGATGCATTTGATAGCAAATTAAGCATTATGGTTTCCAGCTTTTCCGGATCAAACCACCCTTGAATTGCGGCATCGCTTGTATTTATGGTAAAATTAATATGCCGTCTTTTGAAATTCACATTGAAATATGATGACACTTCTCTGATAAAGCTGACAATTTCTCCATATTTTACCCTGAGACTTGTTCTTCCTTCTTCAAGTTTTCTGAAATCCATCAGATTGTTTGTCAAATGAAGCAACCGTTGTGCATTATGGT